>Ga0210059_1000271_pt1 | contig 58773 bp, 38 predicted proteins | sample Ectturendosymbi2_FD_188042 | JGI IMG/M metagenome (GOLD analysis project Ga0210059, IMG submission 188042) | Ecteinascidia turbinata endosymbiont from Florida, USA - Sample 2 (SPAdes) (version 2) | ecosystem: Host-associated > Tunicates > Ascidians > Unclassified | place: Key West, Florida... | reverse complement strand
GGATACACACCAAAATTTTTGATTGATAACGTTAGTGTCAAATTGCCATATAGAGCGTTTGCAATACTCAGAAAAAGTTGAGAAATGATAGTGAATCCGGATGTGGATGGTTATCAGACGACTCCTGATAATGATTGCATACTGCTTTAACCAGCGGTTCCAAAACTTTTTAGAGCGTGACTGAAATCTGAATTGGTGAACATCTTGCGAACCAAGTCTCAAACAGCGTATGTTAATTTGACAAAAATGTTGATTGTATGGATGATTTTTGGCAGTAGGCTGCTGAGTTTGTTTTCAGTGTCAGCAGTTTACTCTTTTCTCAAGTACCTACGCTACACTACAAACAGACATTAAGCGAACAAGTTTGAAAACTTACAACTCTAGGTTTAGGTTTTGATCGCCTCGGCGCGACCTATTTTCTGAACATCTGCGAAATCGCAACCTTTGTTTGGGTCGCGACCCATAGTATGGGAACCACTGGCTTCAACGCTTAAACCTGTCAAAACGCTTTAATCCTGTTTTAATTTGTAGATGTGTATCACTTCATCGCATACTTCAAGCAAGGTGTAAAGTGGGCTGCGCAGACGATAACTGCCGTACCCGCTGCTGGGATGGCCAGAAAACGAAGTTACTACCTCCAGCCGAGACGCTGAAATGAACACCGCTGGTTCAACTTCAGCGGTGAATTTCAAACAGCTTTGCTAAACTGGCTTTGCAAAGCAAGAAAAGAAGTTGTAGTGTCGCTACCAAACTTTCTCTGTAATCTAATCTCAAGGTATCTGCCTAATCTCAAGTTGAAGTACACGACAGTTTTCAAACATAAACGTATTCACAACTGCATCACACTATCACACACTCCAAAGTAAGCAGAAATATAATGGCCGCGGCCCTCAGATGCGGCAACGTTCCACAACTACAGGCGATTATTACATCACACACAGTATGCATGTTCGTTCAAGATGACGTACTGCGTACCGCACGCCGTTGCAACAACTTCGAGTTTGGATTCATTTGATGACTGTTAGTATGCTAAACACTGCACTATTTCAATATTTTAAACGTCAAGACCAACGGATTTCCAAAACTTGTAAAAGCACTTTCATATTCTGCAGTTCATGAAATCTCTGAGGGGGCCCATTTTTTGCATTTAGCTTGCCAGGGGGGCGACGCACCCCCCTGCTCCCCGTCAGTTACGCCGCTGCTCACAGTCGAAAAGTGCCGCCCCCCAAACCACGGGTTAAAGCAAAGTCTAGCCTTTCAGGACGGAATTATTTCATAACAATGCATCATCAGGCTGGAGTTAATTTTGAAAATGTAACTGAAGTAAAATTCCGGGATGTTTTGCTAACCGGGACAGTATGGTAGGTCCAACCTTAACCAAAGTCCCGGCCAGACGTATGGTAGGTCCAACGTTAACCACAATGTAAAACCTAAATCTAACTTCAGGTTCATTCGTGAAAAACCATTTGCTATTCCTTCTTTTCACCAAAAGTGCCGCCCCGGGGCATTACCCCCCCGCACCCCCTAGTCGGGCCCCTGCTAACACATGTAACAGTGCTCCAACAACTCTATGTCAACTGAGAGACTACGTTTAACTGCGTTCGTTCCCCTTCGCTATGACTCCAACATCAGCACAAGATATATTACCCTACAAACGATTAGCTGCTCATTTCAGACGTTTTTCAGGACAACTTCAAACAGCATCTTACAGCGACTGTTTCATTGTTTATTTCTTGTCAGCATCGACCACACGTAACAACACCTAACTTGCGATGCGTCGTGTGTAAGTATTTCTGCACCGCTGTGTTCGTTTGACTGATGTGATATGGATCTTGTGTCTGAGACAAAGACGTGAGATAAATAAAAAATAATATTCGACACTGTTTAGGTCCAAACGAACAAGCACATCGAGCGACTTCATTGCCACGCACAGCAGTATCCTTACACATAATTTAAAAGAACAAAAACAGCTCAATTACACAGAAATCCCCAATGCGATCCTAAGCTTTCTAGCGACTTGTTCATTTAGCCCGCTTCTATGACAGCATTACACACACTTGCTTGGTGAAAGAATTAATCTCGACTAAATCTGACTTGCTAGCAGAACAAAACGCCAACTAAACTGCTGACGGAAAAAGTGAACTTTCACATTGCCCTGTTTGTCTGACGAAGCATTTCAGCGGTAGTCGAATAAGTTTTAATAGACATGAGTAAGAGTGTGACAGAATATATTTAAACCAAGATCAACAAAAAAAGGGAATGACCTCAGTTGCCTCAACGCAGAAGGTGATCTTTCTTTAAGAGAAGCAACAATGAGGAAACACGCTACTGCTTGCTGTAAGTGCACGAGCGAAACCACTCGTTTCAGGACAACCTCTAAAAGCACAGCAGCCGCGTATCGCTAACCGTGCTGCGCTTGCATTTTCAAAGATTCAAGTGCGGATGCGAGTTGCAATACGCTCTCGCTTAAAGGCACTTATCTCTTCAGTCCAGGTTAGGCTCACCGCCAACCTTGAACGTTGCACTGAATGCATCTTATGCGCTCTCCACTGCGTTTCCGGTCTTCGCGATGTCCGTCGTTATCTGCTTACGACAGCACGTTCGGGTTCGGCGCAATGAACCATGACCTGACCAATCCTACGTCAGCGCATAGACACGCCCGGCATCACGGCTGGTTCTTGCAACCAGCGATCGCTGTGGCGCTCGTAACGGCCGACCTTTATCCATTAGAAAGATCGCTGTCGCTGACGACCTCCCCACCCACAGACACGAAGCTGTTCTCGCTACCCACAACGGGATCGCTGTCTTCGCCGTCAGAGCTAAGCGCGAGATCTCCTTTCGACAGATCGGACGCTTTTGTCTGAGAAGACAATGGCGCTGACGAGGAAGTTCGCGCTTGGTTCAGAGCCTCGTCCAAGTAAGATGTGACTGCGTTGTGCACGGAATCCGTGTCTGGCATTAAAAGAAGACAATGCTACACCACTGCAAATCATCACTGCTATGTCAGATCAGTCATGAAGACTAAGGAACATGCTGCACGCACAAATTCGTATCTTCAGCACCAGGTGCTGACATTTGAAAATCAGTCAGTTAAACAGAAACAGGCCAATAATCAACGCACCTGCATCTCCTTCGACAGGCAAGGACGTGGCTCTGGGTGCAAGGATTGTGTCATCGCGTGCCTCGTCGCTCACATCGCTGTCGGAACCTGCAGCCAGGATCAAACAATACTTGCGTTTAACAAAAATCGAAAGCTGCAAAGGCCAGAAGTGATCAAAACGTCGCTTAAACAACTTTTTCAGAAATTTAACAGATACAGAAGCATTTGACGATTCGCCACTCAAGAGTTCTGCGTGGGTTGAAAATTTCTACCCGCTCCCGTCCTGCAAATTTCAAACTCATCCTGCGCCCCCAGGAATTTGAGAAATCTTACCCGCTTCTGCCCCACAAACTTCGAACCCGCACCCGCAGATTTTCAACCCACATCCACCCCGCGCACCTTCCCACCTTGCGCCCGCCCGCACTGTTTACGTCCTGCACTTGTCACTGTGTGTCTATAAAAACCACTAAAAACTCATGCAACGTGTTTCATCACCAGTGGAAATTTATCCAGTGGTTCATTTCAAAGCCAACGGAAGCTTTAAAAAACACTGCGAGGTAAAAATGTGAAACCTTTTGGTTAAGATTGAGCGCTTCGATCTTAGCGTTCTTCTGCTATTCACGACATGTTCAGCCATACTAAATACTCGTTTACTACCAGCGCTAGTTTCCATCACGCAAAACGTATTTTTCACAAGATCACTGGTAGCTGGAAACTCCATTCTGTGGTCTAGCCACCAATGGAGAATGCCGCTACACCCTTGTACGGCAATTTCTCTGTGGCATTGAATTTCTTGCTGATGTCACTTTAACAAGCACTGGGTCAACATCCGTTATCCGCACAAAGGGTTTTTCTTATCCCGCACCCGTCCCGCAAATGCGGGTACCCGCAACCCGCGCTGAACTCTAACACGAATGCTTTGATACGGTGCTTATGAGGCAGTACCAGGGATGTAGTGCTAACAAAAAAGGATTGGGAACGCACCCACAAATAACAGCCATTTTGAACGGCTTCAAACTCATTTTTAAGCAAAACTTCAAAATGGTGTGGGAACGCCGTTCCCACGCATTCCCGCCACACTACACTTCTGGGCGGTACAGCAACATTTGATCCACCAGAGAGATCTCAACGCCCTTGTACTGTCACAAGAGTTCGCAGGAATCAACCGAAGTGAGAATTTTCACAAGTACGCTGCGCGCGCATACCTTCCAGTCGATAAGTTTAGAATGAGCATAAAGAAAACTGATGCCAAACCCAAGCGGAGTATGAGAAGTCTAACCAATAATCCTCAATACACTGGCTAATATAAAACCAATCCATTGAAACTGCCCTTGTGTCCTGATCATGAGACAGACAATAACAGCTGTCCCGGAGTGAATAGGAAAAGTGCTTTGTGCTGACAATACCCGCTGCGTGACATGAACTTTCATGCGCTACACCTTTTCGTGAACTTGTTTCGTTTCCGTGATCGATGAGCACGTTCCTGTTCGCTGGATGCATTGGTGGTTTCGGATGATGACGTAGCGCACATCAGGTCATCATCTCGATTGCTTGGTGCGTCGTTCCGTTTGATTTATTTTTGCCGTAGTTTCATGCTCGTGAAGACGTTTATAGCGGACTTTGGGGGCGATACAACCGTCGTAACAACCTCAATAAATTAATCAGCTCTACAAAAATATCTTAGTGTATCCAGAACATACCGTGTTACACCCCTTGTTCTGTACCCTAGTCCAGGCCTGCATAACACACGGCCCGCGGGCAGCGAGCTTTCCCGATTGCAGAAATTGTTGCAAAGGCTCGACCTCGTGTGAGTAACTGTCTTTCCAAAATTTCTTCCATACTACAACGAAATCTCCACATCGAAATGAAATAGACATTTGCGGCCCGCGGCAAGTTTATTTTGATAATTTGGCCCTTCAAGCTTTCTGAGTTGTGTCGGTCTGCCCTAGTCTGTGACAGCTTCGTGGGATCGAGCACGCTGCTGGTGAGCATCTCATGCAGTAAATAGGGTTAAAAGAAAGTCGTATGACACTGTGTTAAAATCTTCAACTCTGTAAGAAAGAGATTATGACGAGTCTGGTGAAGTCACCAACTTCAACGTGTGAGTATTTTTCCAGCTGCAATTAAAGCAATTCGTCACTGACGGAACTCACGTTGAGCGAACGGGTTGTCGCCTTCGTCTTCGCTCTCCTCGGTGCCGCTGACCTCGCCGTCCGACATGAGAAGATCTTCAAGCAATCTATTCTTGCTCGGGTGTGCGTCATCGTCAGCTGAATTCGTCCCTTCGAACGCCTGCAATAACCGTTCGACGTCTGACCCTGATGACTGTCGTCATACGCACGACAACACAGGCAATCAAACGACCACAGACACAACCACGTCAAGTACACGCTGGTAAGGAGCGGCCATTATGAGCTACAGCTTCCGGGACAATAGTGCGCAGGAGACATTAAGGAAACGTAAACAACCATGAACAACGAATAAAAAACTCATTCTTTGACCCACCATGTTAAGCTGATCGACGACATGGCCCGAGGAGTCGACCGGAGCGTCTGTGGTTTCCACATCAACGTCAGAATCAGCAACCTGCTGGGATGTGTGGGAGGATTGAATCAGTATTGGAAACACAATACATTTCGTTGAACGTTTTTGCGCTCACATGCATTACGTTTTGATCTAGGTACTGGTATAACACTTTGAGTATTCAACTGCATAAAGTGAACCCACCGCGTTGTATAGTAAGCAGCATAGGAAAATGCTGCGCACACCAACTAGAACGTACTGCAAAACGTTACAATTGCTTGATCACTATCCGCGACTGTTAAGCTAACCAGTTTTTAAAAGCAGGACAATCGATGGCGGATAAAGGAGCGTATGTAATGGCACCCCTATGAAACCAGACATTTTTCCTGATCCGAGGATCGAATTAATCCGTTATGTCCTTTGTCATCAATGAAACAAAGACATTGAAGCTCAAGGCCATTTTTTTGTCCTGAACAGTTTTTCTGCATATGCCAGAGCTTCTGGCATGTCAGTTGTGCACGTTTACGACGACCGTAACGCATCAAGGCTACAAAATCGAGTTCATCGGATGTAAAATGAGCGGGTAGTTTCTTGGATGTGTCGATGTACGTTCGTGGCTGCTAGCGGAAGTTTACAGAGTTGAGAAATTGATGTGTATCTTGAAATAAAATTAGCGGCAAAACCGGTTTTAGGTGATAAATCATTCGCAATTTTAGTATATCACTTGGTTTGTTCCGTGCAGAAAAAGGTGAATTAATCTCGAAAATTCCTACAGATAATTGCTACGAGAAACACAGCACCTGGTCATCGCTCAGAGACAATTTCCTTGCAAGTACTGCTGCTACAAACCCAATTCTTTTATCTAAGAGTATTATGAATAAAGTTGTAGGAAGAAGTATTACAGCAGCGGTTTTAATACAGCACCAGGATGAAAGCCAGGTATCATATGACCAAAGCACATTCACACGGTACTTTGTCAAAAATTTCACGTTGTGCTTCAAGAAATTTTGATCAACATCAAAAACACAAAGAGCCCGTTAATCCAATGGAAGAGAAAGCATGTTCGGCCAAAAGTACCGTGATGCTTAAACTATTAGTTAGTTTTTACGGTTGATTTCAAAGTATAGTGAACTTATAGCTATACTCGTATATCGACATAAGCTAGTCAAAGCTTTGTAATTTTCTTGACACCATGTAGACTTTGAAATTGTGCTTGACACTGCAACACCTATGTTCGCCCTACTTCCTTCCGAATTCAATCATCAATTATTCATTCAGTCAAACTACACCGAAAAGTTCTATGTTTCCAACAGGTGCTCCGAATGCACCCTTGACCACGAAAGCAACTGCGTGGATGTGTACAGTACACGCAACGGCTTTTCCAGGAGTGTCGGGAGAGAAAGCGGCACGAAGAGCAACACGAGACACTTTCCCCGATTAACTACTGAACAGGGCAAGGAATGGCTGGGCATGCTTGTAAATCGGAAAATAACTGCAGGTATCTTAATCCAACCACCTAGGTTCGCCAAAACAGCGAGTTATATCAACGTAAACAGAACGAAGAAGCAATCAGGAATAAAACCAACTACGTCACTGGTATATGCCCGTTCTTTCCAGCTATATTCACAATTTTGGCGAACATTGTTGCTGATCTCACGCACCAGATTACTTCGGGGTTCTCCGGAGGGACGACCGGTGCGATGCATTCTCCTCAATACCGTGACAGGAAGTCCACCATACCGCTCAAGACAGCACAATGCAGCGGTATTGACTCATCACAGGCGTAATTGCAACCGGGAAGTGGGAATTTTAAAGCCATAGACCTGGAAGCTCACAGAAACCTATTTAAAACTACTGCGACGTCAGCATTTTTCATATCGATGAGATTACTCCTTGAAGCACTTAACTGGTCCAGGTTGCCCTGCACCTCGGGATACTAATGTCAGGTTTCCGAAACAAAAAAGGAACTAGCTTCATCACAGTCTGAATGACCGTCAGAGCTTCTCAGGCATTTTATTCCGCTGTACCAGTCATAGCTTGGAACACATCGGCTCAAAATTAACGAATGTATTTCCACATTTCACCGCAGGAAACCAAATAACGGCGTTTATAAAAAACAACAAAATTTTGAGGGACTATTTTCAACACTCCTGAGTTTTGTAATTCAAAACATGAGAATCTATTGGGAAATGTATGTTCTCGAACAGATTGGCCCCAGCAACATTGTGGAAATGTTTCATTTGAAAAATGGACCATAATCCATTTAAAATCAGACCTGAACACCTTCTTTGATAGACTAAAATAGGGGTCTCCAAACTACGGTCCGCGGGCCCGTTCATCCGGCCACAAAGACATTTTGTCAATAATGACAAATAATATCGTGTATTTAAGAAAAATCTGTTGATTCGGTAGAATGTAACATATTCCGAAACAATCACATTACATAAGATGTCCGGCTCTCGATCTGTTGTGTAATAGCTCATGTGGCCCCCTGACAAGAAAGTTTGGAGACCCCTGGTCTAAAACGCAAAACGATGAGATTACGAAACAATACATGCCAACAACAAACGTTTCGTTGCCAGTGGCAAATTGCTCCCGTTGCAGGTTTAAACGCTACTTAAACAGAATCAACTAACCGAAGCGGTTGTCTTTTCTTCAGCAAACGACATGTTACTGTCTTCGTCCACTTCGACGTCTTCTTCCAGGTTCTGCGAAAGTTCATGAACGATGATAAAAATTTTATCTGAACCAACTTGATTAGCATTTCAAAGCACGAGCGCGCCAGAACATTTGTGAGATGCTTGTGGGAGTTCACTGCAATTTAAATGCATTCAAGTTGAAAGCGAACCTTATTTGGATTACACGGACCGCGACTTTCGTTTACGCGACAAAAAACAATCGGCTTGACGCAGATTAACAGATTATGTCGTCTGAACATTAATGAAAGAAATACCTAATGCTTGTGCAAGCTGAAAAACAATGACAGCAATAATTTGATTAGTGAAAAACCTTGCAGGCTTCCACGCAACCTAACAATTCCGTGGTTCAAACTTCTCATGTCTGCGTTACCCAACGTCATTTCTAAAATTGTCCACAGTATCTGGGCAAAAAAAGTGTCCCGTTGTCTCATTAGTTTTGATTACGCATTTCGCTACACGTCAAGAACACATTAACCTGCAGTGGAATCATCGTATGGTTGACGTTCAGTTGGTTCCCGGGACAGAATTGTTGCTGTCAAAAACTTTTAATCAAACTCTTTGTCCCACTGGGAAACTAATGGCTAACTGGTAGCTAGGGACTATTGGTTGGGAAACACGCGCTGGTCTAACCCATCGCGTTGTCTTGAAACGTTCACAAATTTCTCAGCTACCAGTCGATCGTTTAGTTTAGTACATGCAGTGTGATAAACTTCATCAGCGGGTAACCCAAGTCGTGCTCGGCATTACCTGTAAACACGTTTGTCATCGACGTATACATACCCCAGTAGTTGAAAGCGACACGTCGTCGATATCCGCAACTTCAGCCTCGGCAGCCTTCTTCGCTGCAGCGATGTCGTTCTCGAGCTGCGTCAGATGCGCGTCACTGGCGTCGAGAGCATCTCGGCAAACTTGAATGAGGATTCGCGCAGTTTCGGTGAACGCCGAGTCGGCTCCGTTGAACTTGACGCTGTTCGTGAGAATAAGTTCGACGTGCTCCATGAACTGCCCCCTGCGCGATTCGGTGCATGTTTAAAATAAACGGAGCGTTAAACTTAAGGCTCCAGTCAAGTTACTGAATGACCTGCTGAGCCTGCACCCGAGGCTAAATCGTAGCATATCCTATGTCACGCTTTCAGATGTCCAGTGATTGTGTGGCACGTCGTGGCTCCACTGAAAAGCGTTGAGATTTTTGGCGCGTTGAGCTGTTTTCACTTGCTTGCACCAGACATGTACTCTGTTGAGTGGGACTGAGCAGGTCGGGTAGCGAATATTAAGATTTGGGCCAATTTAGGGTAATTTTCCTGAAAATCTTCTGAAGCTTGCTACTATTTCCGCAAAAATATTAGATACTGAGAACTTGATGAGACGGCAGTCATAATAAAGTTTTGAACAAGATTTGTATCGTAAAACGAATGAGGCATATTCCAGTTAGCTCGAATTGCTTCTATCCCAGAAAGCAGAAGACCGATTTGTACAATGCAAGACAGGGCAAATTTTTACTCGGACGAGGCCTTGAGAAACACCAGGGAATGGTGTGGGCCTAACAATTATAACCCAGGTTGTCCAAAGATCTCACCGCTAGAAGTCTAGGCCAGCTGAGACACATAGTAAGACTAAAGAGTTTTCCCTGAGTTGAAAAATAAACCGAAGCTTACGACTTAAACAAGTCACAAGGGTTTGAGAAGTACGCAGTGAAACATTGCATGGTTGGTCGCGCACGACCATCCTCAGTCATCACACAGATGTGCAAGCGGACAACGCCGCAGCGACAACTAGCGTAATGCGTCAGGCACGAAATGAATCACTACCTGTTTTGGTAGAGATGCTTCTGCACGTTCTTCCTTATTGTTCCCAGATCCATTGGACGTTGTACGACGGTGTAATAATCAGGGACAAACTTCTTGTTGACGGGGTTGTGGAATGGCCACGACTGCAAACGACAACCATCACCCATGTGGGATAACTGGGTCATCAGACCCTGAGTTCAGGTGGAAGAGAGAGTGTTGCAACCCACAAAGAAAAATTGCAAACAGATGAGACGAACGAGGCAGTGCGACCAGCGCCTGTAATCGCACTGCTCTATTGTTCAGTCTGTTTTTTTTTCGGTCACAGACCGAGTTTTTTGAAATGACCGAAAAAATCAAGTCGATTCGGTCATAAGGTCCGAAAATATTAACTAGTGAATACTGCTGCGGCGGGTTTTGTTACAATTATGGGACAAATGACCAAAACGTCTCAGCGAAAACTTACCCTGTGCTCAGCAAGTGGAAGTTCGCGCAAATTTGAAAAGTGATCAAAAACGCTCATGCGTCGTAGGACTGAGTGGTACAAGTGATCGGAAGATAGAAACGTAAATGCACAATGCAGTCAGTAATTGCTGGCAACGTCAGGTATGCATTGTATAAAACCAAGGCAGCAAACTCACATCAGGTACGGCCATCATCTTCTGCGTAATAACGTTGTCCAGAATGAAGCTGAAGGCGACTTGGTCGTCGTCATCCAGCAAAGGATTTATTGCTTTTTCAAGACGCATCAACTTGTCCTCCATAACCTGTAGACATTACGGTAGCTATTTTCGTTTCAAGCAGAATCTTGCTAGCTTTAGCAGACAGTGCGATGAAGAATGAAAATTCACGACAATTTCCTTGTCCACACAAGGTTTGAATACCACGCGCCTAGACCCGTGTCCTTGAACGAGTGTTTGATAAATTTCGCTAGCAACAACCGATCATTTACCGTTGCTTAGCAATGCGAACGATTACAGATTGCTTTGCACATGAAACAACGAGAAAAATCCTGCATCTGACCTTTCCCTTTATTGCTCTTACCTTGAATTGCTGGTCGGTATAATCCAGCATTTGCTGGGCGGTTTTTGTTAAGGGGTTGTCCGACCCATTGTAGATCCGGGAGTTGTGGACAATTAAATCAACATGCTCGCGGAAGTCGGCTCGCGACAGGTAAGCATGTTTTCGGATGTTCTCACGCATCGTCTGGAAAAAAAATGAAACCAAACGGTTGAACTAAGCAAATGTGAGCTTTTATAGCTCGCTATCAAATGCGCTTTCAGTTAAATGGATTACTTTTCACAGCACAGGCAGCGACGAGAAAACGATCGGTTATACGCGTTGAAGCCTGAGCCAACAGTCGAACTAGAAGCATCGGGCGCAACCTGCAAATCCATTGGCCTCTCGATGATCTTGTAATAGTCTTTCACGAGGCGCGGATTGACAGGAAGATGAAACGGCTGGGTCTAAGCAAGAAATAAGTTTGCATCAAGTTTCGATGCAGTGCTATGCGACGTTATCCTAAACACTCGTGTCAATCCTGGTTGAACCGCATCAGCAGAATATACAAGCAGTTCAAGAACAAGAACCGGCATTCCTGCTCCGGATACCCGGGTCAACCCATTCAGAACGTTCGCCGATGACAACAGGAATGCACTTGAAGAAAGAAAGTCAATGAAGCGATACACAGCAGGGGGTCGGGAGCAGCTCGAATGCGTCACTGATTATTGCACCGCGATGCATCATTGCATCAACACAAGTCCAGCGCTGGATTTTTTACGAGTCGCCTGCTGGTTGCAAGTCGCGAAACAGAAAAATCACTGAAATTTACATAAATTTTTAAGCGTTGTTGCTGAACGACCTTCACAACAGGGTTTCGTCTCAGCAATGTACGATGTAATTCGCAAAATAGCTCATTAAGACCCAATTGTTTGAGTAACATTTTCCAGTACCATGGCGGAACAATCCCTTAATTCCTCGGTTCACTTTGCATATGCTCCATAAAGTGATTTTCCAACTCCCGGCCGGAACCATCTCCTATAACGCGGCATGCCGCGGTTCTGATCAAAACGAGGTTCCTAGATTCAAGTTGAAGTCTTTGCCGCACACAGCATTTCCCACAGAATAGCTGCCGCTGACCCAAGTTATAGCCGTCTAAACTGAAGTCAGATTACCGTAGCAGTTTACTGTTCTGGGTTCTGCGGCGCACCATTAGCTTGGCTTTCTGTGCAGAAAGATTAACTGCGAGCAAGAGCTGCTTGTTCATGAGATTGAAACTTTCATTGTACGACATAGAAGATGAGGCGCCAGACTTTCCGCCCCAATAAACCACATTTTGGGTTGCTTTGGCTCTACATGTAGCATAACACTGTGGTCAAGGTTTCGTGCAGCCAGGGGTCGAGTTGCTTGATTTCAAGATTAACGTTTTTCACCAAAAACCAATCCTGGTGTTGTTCAAACAACCGTACATCGTTTCACGTAGGACGGTTTCGATAAATTTCGAACATGCACTGAGATGCTATCAGCTGAGACAAAAAGGAAAGCAAAACGGGGGCAGTTGGTAAGATATCTTGGTAACAAGAATGCAATTCTTGAATTCCATGATAGCGGGAGCCGAGCCAAACGAAGCGAACCGATGCTGGCTTCTTTACCATCAATATCTACTGTGTACCCGAGTAAGTCCTAGCAATACCGTAAAGATTAGCACCCAAGATATTGCCCGACAGTTGTAATGTAGTTGGGCAAGTACCTTGGCTCTCATGTACGCCACTCGTCGTTTAGGAGCCTACACCTACGCGCTGCTGCGCAGTACTGATCTACAGTATTACAGCTGTGGCAGCAACCAGCCGGCAACGAGCAAATACGCTTACGTCGTTCGTAGGCCGTAAACACCGGCTGTAATTTAAGTGTGCAGTTTTAGGAGACAGCTTGTTTTATCAATGTCAGCAACAAACAAGCGGCTCGACCTCAGGAAGGTCTCTGATTCCGTTCAGAATGTTCTCGAGCAAAGTGGCCAGAGTGACTTTGGGATCAGCGCGTCTGCGTTCCTTTTTCTTTGCGATCCTCGTCAAGTAATCGCAGTGCGTGACAGAACCCTGGACAAAAAATGAAAGTAAGAAACAGCTGTTGTCAAGTGATACGCGGAAGTAGCAGAAAAAGCAACATGCCTCGCCTGTACACGTATACGCACACCACCCAAAAAACGATTCACCATCAGTGTAATCGCACACAGCGCTATGCGAGCAACTGACCTGATATTTTCTCTTTTTGCGGAATGGGGCCGCCGTGGAAATAATGGGGACTTGTTGAGGTGTGGGCGTTTCAGGTTTCTGGAACTTCAAAACCAAAGACTTGCGCCGAACAGCTTCTGCGCTGCAAACGGAAGTAGGAGAATGTGAAAATATCGTAATGACAATCCGATGAAGAACCAGTCATAAACAAACGCACATGCAGTAAGCTGTGTATTGCGGGGCTTTGGGTATCACCGCGAAGCTTAGAAAATTGCGCGATTAGAAAGAGCAGAACAATCACCACACGAGCACAAAACGTTTTGCTTAAACCTCACCGCAAACGATGCAACGGCCAGCGGACAGCAAGCTTGTATACGAATGCGATTTTTAGAACCCAGCTATCTTAAGCATTACTCGTTCAATTCGTAAAATTGACGCCATACGCTCAATCACCAAATTTCAAGGTGCTCCTCCGCATCAGCGCAAGTAACAACTCACTAGCAGACATATCGACACGACTAAGCGTCCCCAGGTAGAAACAAAGAAAAACCCAAAAACTAAGTACTTCTTAATCAGATCTTTTGAAAGGGTGATCTTTGTTCCTTCAACCTTAACGAGATCTCTCGAATCTATCAACATCTTCCGCTCCATGTCTTCCTCCTGCTCTTCAGTGAGGGCGACAGGACGGTCAGTGAATGACCCAGATCGATTGTACATAGGACAGAATCGATTGGTTCGCATATGACCGAGCTGGCCACAGGCCCCGCACTTCATTTGCTGCCATACAAGTGACCACTATCAGCACAGAAGTCATTCAATGTCGAAATCGGAGCAGCGCATCACGACAAGTTAATTAGACTGAAACGAAGCTGCGGGAATCTGCAGGCTTGTCCATTGGAATGTCATTCCTATGGGAATCCCATGGGAAACGTCCCATGGGATAGGATAGCACACATTTGTATTTCCCATGAAACTCAGAAATAGAATGAGAGTGTCAGAATGTTACTGAATTGTCATACTTAGACTATACTTCTGAATTTTTAAGTCAATAAATTTTGTCGTTTTGCATGCCTCTTTGTACATGTAGTCCTTACTTAGTAGATACTAAACCTAAACTTTCATAAATTTAATAATTTTAATTGAATTGTATCCCATATTAATATTATAATGATGTAATGGGAACCCCATGGGATGGGACAGGCATAAATTGCTATGGGATGGGACAGATAAATATGTCCCATGGACAACCCTGGGAATCTGGTTAAAAGCAGATAATTTCGAAAGATTCGTATCCGAATATTTGACTTCGACGCGAAACTATGCAAATTTAGTTACGGCCACAAAACACACGAGGGTAATTCGCTGTGCAATCTTTTAAATGCTTCGCAGAATAGTTTGTCGGCTGCCTTCTTACAACTTCGGGGGGTGTAATCGGCAATGCTGTCTGGATGAGAAAACCGAAAAGCACGAAAATGCAACGGCAATTTTACAAAACGAAGAGTAATCCGGCAGTAAACAGTAAATAGATACCTACGCAGTTCCTATACACGACTATGGTTAACTATCTTCAAAAAAACATTTTTAAATAAATGAGTCAACATACTGATTCCCAAAATCCTTGTCACTGTTGGATACGGCACTGCAGAAACTGCGGCAAAGGCATAAAAACCTCATTTCAAATCAAGTTCTTCACGAACTGTCTGCTTTGCTATATACTGCCAAACATAGTATCATATGTCCATAACGTCATGAACGCAAAGATTTCTTGAAAATTATCGTAACAGGAAGAGTGCAACATCAGTAAAAGTGCAACTGCAAATAAAAAGTCCTCAACTTTCGGTTTTTACATTTATTGGAAGTTTTCAGACCTATCAACATGCGCGGATCCAAACGTTTCCGAACCCAATTTTGTAACCTTCGTACCCTACAAACACTAGCAAGTAAGCGAATCGACAACGGCAAGTTGCAAACGTAAGAGAGACCGTTCTGGAGTGGTCGATCGACTTCGCAGGCTTGTCCATGGGAATGTCATTCCTATGGGAATCCCACGGGAAACGTCCCATGGGATGGGACAGGCATAAATTGCTATGGGATGGGAATGGGACAGATAAATATGTCCAATGGACAACCCTGCGACTTCGACACCACTAACATACACACAGCTAAATCCCTATTTCATCACTCTTCAGAAAGTTAGTGGACAAGAAGCGGCAATCTCCAACCGTTTAAACCCACTGATGTTTTAATGGGATCCAACTTCATGTCCTTTGACTTTCTGTCCCCATCACGTTTCTTGTCCCGATCTTGATTATGCTTTTCCTTTTCCTGATTTCTTTTTATTCTCCTCAATTGCTCCTGAATTCTTCTCTTTTCCCTCCTCATTTCCTCACGATGTTGTTCGTCCATCATCATGAATTTTTTGATGAAGTCTTCGTTCTAAAACCAAAACGCATCCAACGATCTCGAAAAAACTTTTGCGCCATGCATTGTACGTCTCAGAATAGGTCTTCAGTAGCTGTGGCACACCACACGAGCACAGCGTCTGTAAGCACAGAAAGCTCACAAAAAGCATCTTCCGAAACTATGATTAAAATTCTTGGAAAACGAAAACGTTCAAGAGCTTGTGTTTCGCCAGTAAAAAAAAAGCGACGCGTCTGTTTCATGCAGACAGGGCGCATCTGGTTTCGTGAGAGAAAATAAAAAATCAAGAAACATTGTTTTGACGAAATGACAAGTTTTTACTTTAGACGAACGGATCCGAACATAAGCGTCGATAACTTCAGGTTTTCGAACTGTTTCAATCCGCTCGTACTCCGACCCGTCGTCGTTCCGAAACCGTCGGTGGATTTTTAAGCACCGGCCAACCTGAACAAAACAATAAATGACTGGAATGTTCGGATAAGCTTGGTTGCGATTGCCGTACAGGCAGATAGACGAAGAAAAGCAAGGGTTAGCGGCGCACACAATGCATCCGCTTAGTTGTTACTACTCGGGTCCCACATATATCAACAGCCCACAAATCAACGTGAAACGCAAAGCCAACAAGCGGAACTGCCGGCCACATTGCGAGTAAACACTTCACAAACATTCCCAAGATCTTCCGTCATCGCATTCGGCGAACGAGTCACGATCAGCCGCATTTAGACGGTGACCTAAGAGAGATAAGTCAAATACATTCGCAGAGCTTTTCTTAACCGATGAGTATAGCGCATGCAAGGAGCCGACTATGCTGAGACAGCAACGACTCAAAACGAATTTACCCCGACTACCTCCCACATTCAGTCAGAAAAGGGTTGCTCACTCGGCAGAAAACCAGAATAAAGCCCATTGTCAGGGACAGGACAACTGCTTGTGTGTTCCACTTGGCTCGACTATTACTTTCTTTGAACACAAACACTCACAAGGGATGACAGGCTCGACACCGAAGCCGTGTCGTCGTCTTTCTCTTTCTTCAGAGAAACAGACGAAGCGTTCCTCGTAAAACTCGTCCCGCTGTTGCTTCGTGACAATGATTCCGGTCCTTTGTCCTCGCTCACCATCTTCAGAAGCTCTTTCCTTTCCTGTTCCTCTTTTTCCAGCGACATCTGCGACACACATGTGACGACCATGAGCGAGTGCAACGAGTTTGAGGAGCGTCACATCGACGCACGAAAGAGAACCCGGCTTAGTGTTAAGTTTAACGATAAATTAGATTTGAGGCAGAAGTACATGCAATAATCGCATTCTTGCGCTACGTAGATGACGCGGTTGCGTGGCACCGCATTCATCAAGGCATCAACAACATGACTTCTGAACTTTTGCCTTGTGCTGTATAAGGTCTTCACTCCCACACGCAACGCAGTGCACTTAAGCATACGTGACACTAACAAGGAACACACATATAAATGAAAGAAAACGAGCATAGACATGTGGCGGGCAATGTTCACTCTAAGGCGCGCAACTGCGCAGTACCACCAGAACATTTGCGCAGTGAAATCTCATTCTCGCGCACTTGCAACATTCAAAATTTGATACTGTATATATATCGCACCGCTTAAAACGCTTCACTGGGTTGTGCGTCTGCACGGTTGCGCAATTTTTTGCGCACATCAACAAAAATGTGCTCAGTGTAAAATTTTCTTAGAAGGAACACGGGTAGGGTGATTGAAAAGCATAGAGCCGTAGGTGGCGCTAACGCGTTGCTGTTGAAGAAACACAAGATAGATATGTGGTAATATTAAAGAGCACACGCTTGGATGGCGCCAACACGGTTGCTGCAATGTTTAGCACCGTTGAATAGTGCTGTGATAAGTTCCAAGTAGACTACTTATAAAATGTATGGGGAGTGGGAGGCTGCGAAGGACCAGGGGTCATTCGAGCTGGAGACCACCCGAGGTCGAAGCTATGTGCAGTGCAAAGTGGACAGTTGGTTAATAGAGGTACATAAAAGTATGTTGCTTTGAGTATAAAGTAAAATATGAGCAATGCGTTTATACGATTGATGAAAGCAAAATGCAATGCAGGCAGTTTCAAACTGCCGGAAGAAATTGGTTTAACTTTGCTACATAAAACGTTTGTAGTTTTCACATACATTGCAAAATTCGTGATAGCTAAAGATGAAAATGCGTCACGGCGGTTATGGACTAGTGCAGCGCTGCAATGTATGTTACAAAATCTAAGCAGGCTGACAACGTGGCGTGCAACCGTGTGGTTGGGAATGCATTTTCAGTTGATGTGATGATTCATGCATGGGAACGGAAATTCGTTTACCGCTCGGTAGATGCATGGTTTGCAACGCGATTGAAGACTAAAGGCATCCCAATACTTTATACGAGAGTCTAATGCGATCGATTTTAGTGAACGCAACAAAAAACAAACTACAAACTAAGTAGGATATGACAGCAATACCTCTGTTAAACTATTTTCATACGAACAGAATTATTATAGAACAAATGCACTTGATTAATGCACACACACAGAAACGAAGAATAACAACAATGTTTCTAGTATCCGAGTAGCAATTTTTTTCATATAGGTCTGTAAAGTATCAAACACGGTTTATTATTTTTTTGAAAGAATATCTGACCAGAATTTTGCTGCACTGCACCTCAGCATTTTCGCACCTGAGTTTGAACGTGCTTTTTGTGATGCAAATTGCCGAATTTTAGTTTGTCTCGTATTATACGGAAGTACATTTGTGATGAGTTTAAAACAACTGTTAAATGTAGCCGGTAACTAAGATTTCTTGTGTTTATACATGAATTTGCCCGCTTCAAGGCTACAAATGTCTCTTAGTTGCAGAATTTTCTGCGCTTTATAAAATGCTAGTAACTTTACGAGTCGCAATTTCAGATGTGCTCAAACAGGTCATAACGCAGTTCAAAACAATCGATGGTGGGTGTGGATGAAATGAAGCTACTCTTCCTCCACACAGTAATTCCGTGCTGCACTCGTGCATTTATTAGATTGTGATACAACATAAGTGCTTGATTACTAACATGATGCTTAATTTTGTACATTACACCAACATATTTGGATATAGTATAACACAACCATTTACAATTCTTTTTCCATGTCAGTTTTTCGCCTACAATTACACCAAGGTACTTGTAACTCAAAGCTCTTTCAATACAATTGCCGTTTACAATTATTTTGAAGGAATTTGTGTTAACATGTTTAAGAAATTATTCGTGAGAGCTTGTTTGCAGTTAGTCAGTCAACTACTTCAGCCATTTCACAGGTAACCAAGTTTGGTAAACTTTTCAAATAATTGTCACTCTGAATTGAAACTGTATCATCAGCAAAAGTATAGTTTTCACCATGTTAGAATTGGATAAGTCATTCATAAACAGCAAAAAGAACAATGGCACTAAAATCGAGTCTTGGAGGACAACAGAAACAATTGTTTTTATAACTGACTTAGTGTTTTACCCTGAACGTACTGTTTTCTGTTTGAACGAACGACTGTATTAGTTTAAACGCGTTTTCTCCTACTCCGTAGTGCTCATGCTTTGAACAGAATCTTGAAAGTTCACACGATCCTCACCTGAACAGACGATTTCTTGTTGCTAAGAAGATTTTCGATGTTCTTTCCCATTTCTTCAAAATCGGAGTCATCGGCGGAACTGCTGTCTTCGTCCGTCGACAAAATTTCATGAGAAGACAAGACTCTGTAGATCAATCGTTAAGCTTATTACTTAGGGAAGTAACTTTTAACCACAACCCAGCACGAAATGGAGCAACCCTGGTAGCATTCACGCAGTTTGGGGACGCGCTAGTTCTATAATTCCCCCCAGAAAACCTGCAATAAAACGTTTCAATGTCAACACAAAAAGTTTTTGTGCGAACTACACAAAAATTAGGTTAATTAATTGAGGAACTACAATGTCATTCAATTGATTTTTTACCAGAATTCCATCAATATGATTAATTACTCAAAATCATCGATGGAGCTTACGCGGTCCTCAGCAATAGTCACCATCGTCAGAAGTGTAATGATCAGCCACGAATGCAGATACAAATTAATGAAAACAATATAAACCTTCAGTTAATTAAATAATGACTTCCGAACTTAGAATCATGTATACTACAGTTCCAACGTACTGAATCATGAGAATCAAAAGTTTGGAAGGAATATGCAGAGGTACGAAGAAACTATTTCAATTTGAAACTAAAACGATGTTGATCTAGTTGGTGAGAGACCATTTTAAAATGATATGCAGATCACAGCTTGTCTTTTTCTTCAGCGTAGCACCTAAAGCACGATCGCAAGATAAGTACGTGACGTTAAGCACCAAAGCAGGGGAACACAAAACCACATGGGTGTTTTTACCACGTAAGCTCAGTCGCCGTTTCCCCAATTCTTTTCATCACGGTTGAAGTAATACCAAATCAGCCAGAACGTGCAAAAAAAGAGATTTTACAGCAAGCAAGCAGGCAGACAGACAGTCAACGTACGTCTGCCAGTTTTTAATTAACTAAGATCAGCAGTAACACAGGAAACACGGAAAAGCACGAGCTTCAGCGCAGTAATGGAATTTAGAGGTATTGCAAATGAGATGTATCTCAACAAAGTTACAAAGCACAGGAAATTCATCAGTAAGATTGGCAGTGAAACGCACCACAAAGAATAAGGCAAGTTCAGAGCCTGTTCACGCACATATTCGAATGGGTGTTGGACTGCATTTCATCAGCGGTAGACAAGCAACTCCGAATGAGCTTTGATGAATATCCCATACTGCTGAACCGTCAGAGCAGAAACAGCAGCTACGTTCAGGGATTTGTTATAGTGCACACAGCTCATTGGTTTTGTGTAATAGATGCAGGAAGCAAATGACAACCGCTGCTTCCTGAATGTGGGTAGCCGGGCCCGTTTAGTACCATCTTTCCGCGCGTAGCCAGGTTTCACGATATGGATCGAGCCGACAAATAACTAGATGGCGAATACACAATGCTGTTTTACTGCATTGAAACAGTGCGTACGAGGAAGAAAGGACAACAGCGATAGCTTACATGAGAGAGTCAACGCTAGGATTATCATTTAGACAGACCATTAGTTCCCAACATTACCATTGTTATTTACGGTAAAAATTAGTTCTTTTTAGGGAACTGAATATTGATAACAGGCAGTGCACCGGCATTACTGAACCACTTTCTACAGCTTCTGAACAGTGGTGTTCGCGACAACTATCTTTGAAGGCTAACTAAGGGTGCCAATAGTCGATCAGCGTTCCAATCATCTTACTTGCCGAAGCTAACCGCATATCACAAAGCATGACAACTCAACTAGTTAAGAAATGTAACACGAGACATAACGAAGATCGACGTTTGAAACGGAATTAGTTTAGAAGAATGATCACAAAGCTACATTGTCGTTTTCCTGCTGAAACAAATAGCTTTTGACAACCACAGTGGTGATACTTTTAAACCCATAATGTCGTACTTCATTGGTGACAGAAATTGGGTATTTGATAAGCTGAAAACAGCTGTTTTCAAATGGTGCACTGAGAAAGGCTACAAGACGAAGATAAATGTAGAAAATTCTTGATCATTATAATTTTACATTTCGCAACAACGTGAAAAAAAGACAAAGAGAAAATCCATCGTATATAGCAGGGTTTCCCAAGCTGGGGTACATGTACCCTTAGGCGTATATTTGCCTACCTGAAGGGGTACAATGATTGTACGTCCACAACAAATTAACTTGGAGACATAAAATTGAAGTCTACCTTTATAGTTCTAAATGTTTTTAAAGACATAAAATTGAAGTCTACCTTTACAGTTCTAAAAATCTAAATGTTTTTAAAAATTCAGTGGATGTGTCTCAGTTGTTTCGTCATAAGAAATTTTAGGGGTACATGCTCATCTGTCGAAATGTTGAAGGGGTGCATTGCCAGAGAAAGGTTGGGAACCCATGGTATATAGTGAGAAAACAGTAATACGCGAGAGAAAAAGTTCTCTCGCAAAACTGAAATTAAGTTCAAATTTTTGTCAAACGAAAAAACTTCGTATAAGACGAAACCTAATGCAGGGCAATAACACAGGCAGCGTTTTCCATTATACTGTCGCCCCGTTAAAAACGTTTACCCTTAGAATCATGACTATGTACGAAAGCGGCGCTTGTTTTCCATTGTCACAGATGTTGCAATAGTAGAGTGACGAGTCACATGAGCTATTCATGGAACAAATCAACCCTGTTATTGTAAAACAGCCACAACAGTAATTACACCATTCTGTGTTCCTACTCATTTAAACGGATACTTAAAAACCGGTAGCATAAAACTAAAACCGTGCTCTTATACGAAGAACTATTAGGACGTTAAAAATGATAGGCGATTACGAAAAGAGACGCACTGCGTTACGAAGTAAATTATACAGCTTGACAACCCAATCTGCTCAAACAATTGCAGAAAGACAGCGCAGCAGAAAGAAATGTAACGTGGCAGTGAGGCGTTGTTCAGTAGAGCCTCTGTAGGACTTAAAGCTTTTGCATCATATTTTCTGTTAAGCGTTCTATGTGCTACACAGTTCAAGCCATCTCAATTTGGCAATCAATATTATGCGCGACGAGGCGAAGAATGACTGTATCCAAGCCAGCAGCAGCGTCAGAAATGCCTGCCTTTGAACAGCCGTTAAAACTGAAAACTTGATGCTGAAGATTTATAACGTGCCTGTAACAACCTCTCGATGTCAGCAGGCAAAATCGTTCAACTTACTGTAAGTGCAAGGCAGCCCTGCTTCAATTCACTGTGAGTAAAAAGTACTATATAATTGTTTTCTGTATATCCAATTGAATTATTGAGAAATTTTCTTTCAATTTCCAACAAAAGAAACATTAAGTGAAAAGTGGAATGATTGCTATGAGACCTTACAGGCGAATGTGGTAAGAGTAGCACGTCAAAAACCTTAACAATAAAGTCTTTAGAATACAAGACGCTTGTACACTGAAAGTTATCCAGCGTAACGACACGTGCCTGCCTAAGCAAACACCTAAGGTTTTTCGTCGAATGTCTCACGCTTTGAGGACATTTTCATATGGGTGTTGGATAGCGTCGCGACAACATCGGGAGAAGGGCAAGAAGCCTGCTAAGGCACATATGAACTCAGCCGTCTGCGATTACTCATTTCCTGAAGAACAAAATCCACAGATGTTGAGTTCACAAAAAGACAGCTATTTTGTTCAGTGCATTTTAGAAAACAAACGAAGTCGTCACTGCATGGAAAACGACAAGTGCGCCTAACGCAGGTTCGGGCAGAAGGTAGGCATTCAAACGTCTAGTTTGACCGGCATTGCCTTTTAAACTTGTTACGCAGTGAACAGTCGGGTTACGCTGTCGATGACAACGAGATCAGAGAAAGAACGTTTGGCCACATATGATCCTACGCTTCAACCTGCGTGAAGATAACGAAACGATCGCAACGAGCCGCGAAGTCAGTAAGCTTTGAAGGTGAAAGCGGCACGATACGCAAGTGAGCCCTAAAACGCCTATCCTAGTTCAGAAGCAGATCGATCTGCGGCTAGCCACGTAGCATAGTCTGAGCGAAGCCAACGAGTGTATGCATCAAGCAAACACTAATATGGCGCAGATAGTTCCACACCATTAATTTTCTTTAACAGGCAGGTTAAGCAAATAATGGCAGATATCACTTGGCTTTCGTTTAATTGTGGTAAACATCAGCAAGGAGCCAATGGTTCAGTGCACATCGATTTCGCAATTTTGGAACATCAGCAAGTAAGACCACGTCTAGGTAGTAGGGTTTGTCCTTAGATTATCACAAACCAAGTAACTGGAAAGCAACGCTCACCAGAGCAACATTTTTTACCTAGTTCTGCACAACCGCATATTTAACAAATTTCGAGCTGTGCTGGAAGTTGACGAACTGATTCAGTGATCGCAAAATGTCACTCCGCGATCAAGAGTGCAAAATGTACCATCGCGCTTATGTGCATTACGATGCAACTGCGCAAGCGTTGTGGACTGCGTAAGCTTCATTGCTCAATGAGCACTGTCATTTCTAGGAAGTAATCTCAACCTTTTCCTGATGAAAAGTCCAAGTAGGTCACGATGTTTGGGCTACAAACGATGAAAATGGTCATCAATCTAAGCGAAAATATTAAATATTTAGATCCGAAAATAAGCGCGTGTTTGACATGATAATAGCTTTTCATGTTTTTCTGTATTTATCTATTTTGCTACTTTTCGATGCACTAAGCAGTCATAAAATGTTTCCGCGATCGATACTACGTCACGGTCGTTAACTAGAAAAAAAATGAGACCGAACTAAGCCACACATTTCTAGAAATGGGCAACATTCCAGAAATCTTGTCTACTACCACGAAACACAAATTACAAGAAACAAGGTGACGTGAAAAGCGCGATGACCGCAACAGAACTATACCAGATGGTTTCACCGACAACTTCTTCACAATGTTTAGTTTGCGAAAATGTATTCTACAACTAAACAGATTTGCAAACGCGTTTTTCCGAATGAAGTCCAGCAGTAGCGTCCCAACAGCTGACACAAAATGTTTTTGCTCCAACAACCCCTGCAAGATATTTTTTCTCTTACCCAAACACGTGCCTGTTACGTGATACCGATTAAACTCAATAAGGTTAGGAGTAAGGGGGCCGCTCCATTAATTGTCAAAGACTTTAAAAAAGCTCATACCCAACACAATGGAGCCCTATTGATGCGTTATACAAATACTTTCCACTTTGTCCGCGCGATGAAAGCAGTCAGCTTACGCAAGTATGAAAAAGCCTTGGAAGTGCGCTTCTTGTTCCAGTTGATTGAGTAGAACAATGTCCAAGACTTATTGGGGCCTCAGCGTCGCATAAGCCGGAGCGCTAACTTGTTTCTTGTTCTAGGTGCAATGCAGAGCGTTTAGTCGTAGCAAAACCTTTATTTAGTTTGTCAGCACGTTTAAGAAATTAAACTAGCCATGACCAAAACAAACGACCAGCTTCATCGAAAGCTGGTGAACGACGATGAATTCGATGATGCCAATCTTAGCGACACAAGCGACGAGGCGGACGTCGAAAGAGTGGAGTTACACAAGCTCAAAGTTACTAAAGGCATACACGGAGTCACAGGTAAGACTGAACGTATATGTGTACTGCCAGTAACCAGTTGTTCGTGCGTCTGTAGTAGTGCTCATAGTGCACCATTACTCAAAAACAAGGATTGCTGTAATATTTTGCGTTGTATTAGATGCCCGTTCACTAGTACGCAGCATGCTTTTTATCCTTCTATGTAAAAGCAAGGGAAGAAGTTCACAAAGGGGTATCGGACACGAAAGAAAATTCGCGTTCCACATAAATGCAATCTTAAGCACAATATGGGCTTCCGCGCACAGTTATCACCCAACGGCAGCAAGTTGAATACACACGTTCAGATATCTGAGATAGCGAATTCGCATAAATTTCGAACCAACGGCAGAGGAAACGTCACCTGCCTTTTTCCGCATAAATATTGCACATGCCTAAGACAAACTATGCCTGCATAGATGGTTCTTGTTCTTACGATCGCGGCAAGTAAGCTGGTAGAGCCTGGGCGCAAGGATATGTGTATCAAGCGGAATGGCTCGGTTCTGCGTGAGTTGCTCTTGAAGGCTCGAGTCGTGGCGCGTTTACCTGTAGCTTGTAGATCAATGCTGCGCTGGCAACTGAGGTTCATTGAGTAAAATTTAGAATGGTGATATTTTTAAGACAAAAGCGGCTTACTTTTTGTTCTACGGTTTACTTCTTTTTGGGCGGGGTTGATTTATACAAATGAAATTAAATCTTGTTTTATATGAAACTATAACATGAGACAGAAGCCTTTTGTGATGTAGCCTGGATGCCAGATATGAGAGCAGAAAGTTAAATTTCCGGGGATGAAACAGGCGATTCTTGAACTCAGTTTCAGGCACACAACAATTCAATACGCTAACAACGTCACCAACACCGTGTGGGCTCTTGAAATTCAGCACCAAAATAAGGTCTTCATGCGTCAACCATGTAATTGAAAATTATAAAGCAGTCTAATTTTACAGCAACGCTTGATAGCTGCGTCCTTTATCTGCTGAATTTTTTAAATAACGTTATTCAATCCGTACACATGATTGACCTTACCAGCTCTTCACAAAATAGAATTATTCACTTAAAAGGAATGTACTTACTTACTAACGCATTTGTTTATTCCTTTTATACTTAGTATTTTTTTCATTTCCAATAATAGAATTTGCACGTTAAGTTCTCTTGTGCTTACTTTATTGACGATCGTTTACTTACTCAATTTTTTCCACAATTTGTTACATGTCATTTGCTTTCGGACAGCCGTTGCCTACGTGATAACTGACAAGTTGACTGAGAGGTACTGTTGTTTTGCTACCTCCTGGCTTGCACTGTTAATCAAAACAAAGGTGTTGCTACTGTTGTTTTAAAAATGTTTTCCTCAGACCATCATGCTTAGAATAATTTATTGCGCATTCATAGACTTCATGCAAGATACAAGTCACCACCTCTACTTCCTCTGTTTGCGTTCACTCAACGTCATAACAAACAAGCAAATGTATTTGAGAGATTCGCGAAATTTCTTCGCTTTCACACTGGAGATTAATTCTGTTATAAAGATCAATTCAGCTTCAAAACATTGAATTTATTCTACTGATAGGTGGATGCTGCCAGGTCATCATTTACCTCATGTTCTGGACAATCATGATGGGCGCAAGCTTACTGGCAATTCATATCGTTGCACGAGAGGATCCAAAAAGAGAAGTCATCATACTTCTTACGCTGGCCGGGTCGTGGATCTTGATGTCGAACCTTTTCTCTTTTCTCACCTTCATCGTAGACAAGTACCACGCTTTCAATGGACAGCCACGAACTTCCCAAGCCCTTGTTCTGTTCCAGTTCATGCTGGGCGGAGTGATCGGAGGTTGGCTTGGCCTATGCCTCACTTGTTACAAGCCAGCCGGTGTAAAAATGGACCGCATGTCTGGCTTTTTGTGCAAGAGCATGTTCTGTTCAGCGATAGGCATTGCCGTCAACGTTATATTGATTGTTCGCGTCATAGTGCCTAATGTAAATTTGGTATGGGAGGACTGAGACAACTCTAGCCTGTGCAAATGGCACACCCAGGTGTCAGCAAGTCAATACGACGTGTTGAAATAAGATAAGCAGAAACAAACTGCAGGAGAAGGAATGATCCACCTACAATGAAGCAACGTTTCTCTAATTGGATTTTTTCCACTCTAAAGTCCCTCCTAACTTGCTACACGCGCTTTGCTGAAATAGATTTTTTGTGTCTACCAAAACATCTACTGACGAGCTGCACTAAGAATGGATTTTGTATTCTAAGCTGAGTAACCGAAATATTAGAACAGTATGCACGTTACCGAATAAATTCTACAGCAACCGCGATGAAATTGCGATGATGCTTCTCTAATGAAAGATCGAGTAGCTATGGCGCATTCCCGAAATGAACGATGAGGGGGAAGATATTGTGAACTTCCTGATGCAATCGCGACATCGATTGAATGGCGTATACAGCAGCAACGTATTGCATTGCCACAGCGTAAAACTTGTTTGGAATGTCGACCCACCAACAGAAACCAAGCTGTGACCTGCCAAATCAAAGGCAGGTCACTTTCCAAATTCAGTAACGTTGCTGACTGCACCGGTTCGCGCAAGATTTTCATCGATGTCACTACTACCGGAGTGACGATTTCTTCTACTCGGTAATTAAGAACTTTATATAAAAACTTCTGTCGTGGCATTTGGGCCTGAGTGCGTTTTTTAAACTGTGCACCATACATGCGCTGAAACAATAAAAATCTCCAACGCAATGAACTGCTAATAAAGCACATTCATTGACAAAGTGCTATCGATTCTGAAGCTTATTCGGTTTTACCAGACGTGCTTCCGCATGAAAGTCAACCGCACAGGTTGCATTAAAGCGATGTTGCTTGTCTTTTATTTATTCAGGCGGCTTTTGTTGGTGCTTTCAAGATGTATTTTGTGATTGTGAGCAAATGTATTCTCATTCCGAATCCAAACCTGACCTTTTCCGAATATCCGCATTTCTGGAAGCTGTCGCATGCTTTTGCTATTTTTCTGTTATTGCGAGTATGCGTATTGCACTATGCAGTGTTGACAAGTCGTGCTTTCTGTCAGCCCCGACCATTACAGAAGTCAAGAACATTACCGACCTGAAAATGACGAGTGTCTGTCGATCAGAACCAGTGCAATCATACGTTCCTAGCAACCTTTTGACGACGAACTTTAAACCTAGTTTTTTGAGGGATTAGTAGCAGCACCGGCAACAAGTTTTGCGTCAAGACAAACTCTGCAACAGCTCATTAATGCACATATCCTAACCACACAAGCTGATGGTCCACCCGCTTTATAAACGCACGGCTTAATGCTTTCACGGACAAGTGATAAAAAAAAGTTGGGCGAAGGAAGATGTGTAAAGCTTGTACCCGCATGCATTTTGAAAGATGTTGTTCAGCCTAGCCTCGTGCCAGTAAGGAAAAATAACAAATTGAAGGCGGTGCCGGTTTAACATATTCATTAATCAGCAAGATGCTTAAAAACAAAGTAACCGGTCTTAATTTACTACAAGGCATCTTCTTCAACGGTAGAAACTTCTGTTTCGATCATGTAAGTTACGTAAGTAGACAAAACGAAGCCGTTCGGTTGTAACAACAGCGTTGTATTCGACAAAAAACATGTTGCGCGAATGAAAAAAAGTTGAATCGGGGGGATGCGCTCTCCCAGCTGGAAGCGCCGGAGTGTTTTCTTTCCTTTAACAAATAGTCCAATCACAACCAAATTTTGCGTCAACAGGACACATCAACATGGCCGTAGTATTCCACATATCGGCCCGAGTATAACCGAATTCACATCCACACAGCGGTAGCATTGCACCAGGCTGAGTAACCGGTAGAGTGAGGGAGATCAGCATCGAACATTCGCGTGGAGCTCAAGCGTGACTCACGGGGCCAAACACTTTTCGACGAGGACCGTAATCAAATATTCTGAAAGTGACCGGACACGAGCATCGACACCGTATTGATTCTGACCACTACAGTGTTTCCTCGATTATCCGGTCTTTCTGAGACAATGTTTTTAGAAATTTGAGCGGATAAGTAAAAAACGGGTAACTGAATTCTTATTTAAGTCAAAGAAATGAGGTAAAAAAGTGAAAAACCTTTACAAAATCATAAACCAAAGTTGCTGGTATTCAGTAGACCAAAAAGCCTGGTCTAGACGAGAGCTGCAACGAGGCTTTACAGTTCATTTGTTTTCGTGTATTGCTGCCTCATGAAGCCGCTTTATCAGGCGACTTGATGTAATCGAATGCCGGTTAAACGAGATACGGAGGAAGCACTGTCTTGTTAAAATTAAACTTGGTGCCGTTTTATTGTAGTTTCAAAAGTCGTTGTTTCACTTGTCAGTGAGAAATTCACCCTTTGCATTAATTTATGATCGGAGGAAAACATGAGATTTACGCTGTTCAGTGATGTTTCAACGAAACAGATCATCTTCACGGTGGTGAAGTCCAGAGGCAATGATGCTGATAAAAAATTCTGTTTTGAGTAGTCATTTGGATACTTTACAGAAAACAACACCTCATGCATGCAGCGATCCGATGGATAAAAGTCATCATTTTAACTTTCAACCGTGCTTAAAAGTCATCATTTTAACTTCATTTCGCTTTTGGTACGCGTGGCACGGCTAAACCGCCTCGAAGTACAAAAACCATGAAAAATAACATAAGATTATCTTACTTGTTTTGTAAATCGAATATCCGTTGGCATTCCTCCTTATATCTCTCCTGATGTTCAGCAACAGAAAATCTCGTGCCGCGAGCAAATTTGTTCATCCCACCTTCGCCGGCGCGAGCTTGCTCAGTCGACATTGTTCGCACCACGTCGATTACTTCCCATCGCGATAATTTTTTTATCTAAAAAAATTGCCTGCGTTATAAACAGACCTGGAACCTGAATATTTTTGGTGTGGTTTAAAAACTAGTTATCTCGTCCACACTTTTTCTCGAAAAGGAAGAATTGTTTGCGAAGTTTACTGACATAATACACAAAATGAACTGTGATAGGAAGCACCCACTGCTTACGCACCTCTTCATCCGGGACACCAAACTTCTTCAGGAGTTGCTTCGCGTTTACCAGTGAGAGCCGACGAAGATCCGCATCAGTTCCAGTCACGAGTTTCTTCGGAGGTACAGGAGCTGACTCAGCCTGCAAACAATCAATGACATGTTAGACCTTTGCACCAAAGAAAGCTGTGACAGACAGCAAGTAGTACGCTGAAAAGAGAATTCTAAAATTAAAATTTGTTATTAAATTTCAGTAATAAAAACTGCTCATTTGATCAGCGTCGAATTGATTTCTAACAACTGAGTAGATCTTAAGTAAGCGCCGAAGACAGTGAAGACATAAAGCTGACTTAATGCGCTCAGCAAGTCAGTAAGAACTTGACGACGCATACTACGGTAAATAAAAATGCAATATATCACAAAATGGGGGTAAAGAATACTTGTAACACACGTTTATAAAAACAAATCTGGCATAGAAACATTTGGTGGTGTTTGCATGACGTCACGCGTTTGGTTGCCATTTGCAACGAACCATAACCTTCACCACCTCGTGGGTAAAGGATTCAGAAAAGAAACAATACTACAACTGAGGTGTGCGATAAGCCAATACACATATATACCTTTGGCTGCTGCGGTTTCATAGGAACTTTCACGTATGAGAAGCCTTCACCACAGCCAGTCGGGTCTGCCGGCCCCGTGACCTGCGATAACAAAGCAGAAAAATAACGAGAATGCAGCTACGAGTTGCGGTCGATCGCTTTGGGTTTAGTTTTCCAGCGAAACAGGAAGGTGACTGACAACATGGATGATTTCAAGTAAGAAACATCAGCGATCAAGATGCTATTATTTAAACCTTATTTCAAGCATTGAAATCACGCGAAGCTCAAACTGACCTGCAGTAAGCATTTCCCTTTCAGAGCAGAAATATACGCTGTTGTTGTGTTCCACGGAGCATTCAGCACTTCCTCGTCGACCTGTCAAGCAAACACCAGTCAATCCGCAGCAAACGACGCGAAAATAAGCTGAGCTGTCCGCAGGTGAAGCAAGGCCGGGCCCGGGTAAGTGACAGCACGCACCTCACATTGTGAGTGGGCGCTGGCGACGGAAGGGACACTGCACACAAGGTCAATGTGCTTACAAAGGCATATTCGTTGCTTCAAACGAAAGATTGTCAAAACATTTCATCTGCTGTTCAAATGGGAGTAAATTCCAGCAGTTTCGGGGATACATCAACAAATCAATAGGACAGACTCCGTCCAAACAGGTGGGCTGAGCGCAGTGAGTGAAACTTTTAACACAAAACTCGCTCATGAAACAAGTGGCAATGTTTTTTATTGTTTTTTGATGATGGCAAATGATCCACCAAGTATTTAATAAACGTCTTTGGCTGCTGTTGCGAAAACAGCATAGCTATTGTAAAAGAGGGCCCAGCGTTGATGATATGTGACGGAGCAAGAATAGGATTTGAGGAAATCAATCGAATTGTATTTCTGTAGCAAGTAGCACGCACCTAGCAGTAGCAGTTGCTTGTGCACTTCCAGCGCAGCCACATTGTAAACAGATGATATATTCAAACTCGGTCGACCGAGCTAACAGAACACCATTTGCAACTGCGATGAAGCTGATAAAGCTACACAGCCTTTAAAAAGTGCTGAAGCTACAGCACATTCCAGGCAACTGCGCAAGATTGTTTGGTCCAAATTTACGTTGCAAATCCTCACGCACTGAAGCTGCGAGGGAAATGAAAATGAATCTCAAACAATTTATCATAACTAATAACTATATGTCTACACTGAACAAATTAAGTATCGTAATCAAACCACATACACGGTTGGAACAAAACAAAAGTTAACATAGAACTTCACAAATTCTGCATAGAGCACACTAAATTCAAAAAGGATCTAAGCGCAGCCAGAAATCACTTAGATTTGGAAAAGATAGTTCCAACAATTCCCAACAACCACACAAAAACTTGTGGCTTACTGCCAACGCTTTTTTGATAGAATAAACAAAGAATCAAATTTACACCAACAACCAAATAAGAGACAATAAATAAATATCGATTCTTAGTAAAAATAAGTTTTGAAACAACACTGACCAAACTGCGCTAGCGGTTTTGAAAATGAGCGCCTTTCAAATGGCAACTATTGATCCCAAAAGGTCTTTAAACAGTCACAACAAAAAGATGCGAAACTTTCATGGGCTGGGTTTTGTTGCACGCAAACTCCGCCCGTCCATCCCAACCAACCTTCATTTGGTGCTCCTCTTCATTATCGTCCTCAGGTTGATAGAGCATTGTTTTCTCGCCATAACCAGCGTCCTTCAGTCGTTGCTCAGCAGACACCATGCTGCGGGTGTTAAACATTAAGATTAAACAACCAGGACAGGAGGACGCTCTGCAAACCTTCCGCAACGCATCGCGCAACGTTATAAAGCACGTACTGACCAACACTGTTCAAACCAGTGGTTCTTAACAGGGACCTCTAGGGGATCCCACTGAAAATCTGGGGTCCACAGAAATAGTGTCAAAGGTGTTTTCTTTTAACCTCCATGTCACAATAAGGTTTGTTCCCCAGGCCTATATTTTTAAGAATAGGGTTTCGGGGAGTGGAAAGGTTAAAAACCACTGGATGACACCTCGCAAATTAACCTGTAGAAGGCGCAGGCTTGTTCAGGCGAGACCATGGCTCGAAGCTCTTCTTCGGTTGGCAATCTGAAGTCTGACCGGATCACCCACCAGTTGCTGTCTTGGCCTGCACAGACAAAAAACGTAATCATGGCAATCGCATAATAACCGAATATTTAATAGTGGAATAAAAATAAACATCAACAGCCGCCCTTGTCTGTAAATTGCTTAAACAAAATAACCAAAATTTGTTTTGTTTATTCTTTTCTCTCATTTTGTCCCCGTGAGGAATTGCGTCCCAAGGCAGAACCAAACCTGTGCGATTGAACTCTGCACAGCCTTTGAGACGTTTGCGAATGCTGCTCTCTGAATGGTTGGGAAACGCTTTCCTGATCTCTTCCATTCTTATCTTCTTCGGTTTGTCCCTACTCTTGGCGAATAACCGGTAAATGTAAACCTGGACAGAAAAATAAACATAGTTAAGGCGACCGTACACATAAGCTGGCTTGCGTGAACCGGCAGCCACGACTACGGAACTAGGATAGAGAATCCGCATTGGATATCTCTTTCTCAGTAAAACCGTTTTACTGCTTCTGCACCGCAGACACCTTACTTTCACACGTAGCCTACTTTTATTTCGTTGACATGTGTGGTCTTCACTTATTGTGGAGAGAGTGACTTTTTGCTGCGCGTTGGGTCGTAACTCGTAATGGCATTATCGGGTCATACTGATTCGAGGATGTTGATGGACGTCCGGTAATTGTGAACACAGAACGATACATTGAACTAATAAGAAGAAAATTCATCCCGGGACGGAGGCGGAAGCGAGGAGTGGACATTGATACTGTGATTTATCAGCAGGATGGAGCAACACCGCATTGCTCCAATGATCCACACGAATACCTCCGTGACTTCCATGGAAGCAGGCTCATCTCACGTCGTACAGACGAACGTTGGCCTGCACATTCCCACGCATTTTATAAATCAGTGCATTGGGAAAGTCACCGCAGCACTACATTATAATAATCGTGATGGCGTCATCCATGAGTGTATCCTTTGTATTGTGTTTTATCAACATAAATGTATTATCGCCACCAAGTGTATACTTTTCTACTACTTGCACGTATATATCCTCGAGTTTATTCATGTATTTGTGTGTTCCTTGTCATTGCGATGTATGCCTAACTCGCGCGTTGCGTTTGGGATTGAAGATTTTATACCACACAATACACATTCATTCTCCAGACCTACCCCTTTGAAACCTGCGTCGGTGACCCACGGCCTACTTAGGATATCTTAAGTAGGCCGTGGGTGACCTGTCCACACACAGGAACCAGCACCACACGCAGGCACACAAGCAACGCAAAGCACACTTATCAGTTTTGAGGAAAAACGCACCTAAACAATTCTAACCCACTAAGGTGTTGCTGTGGCGCACAAGTTTACCTGCAGAAAATCCCTGACATGGTTGGTGGATTTCTTTGAGTTCGGTCCAGGAACCTCAATCAAGGGACACAGTTGCCCCACCGTAAAAATTGAGGGTACATGACGAATGAAGTAACTGCAATTACAAGTAATCTGCACTGAATTTCATTTGTTTTTCATCCGTACGTTGCCACTCCACAAGGTAGAAGGCGGAACACGACAAGCCAACAGCTACAACAGTTTACGACGTTCCTGAAATACGTATGTTATTAGCGTATTCCCAGAGAGCAGGTTTCGTGCGAAAATCTTGCTACTAAGTTTAGGATGAGTGCTCGTCGCCACCTGCAGATCAAGGGAAAGAAGCACTACCAGTATAGAAAAAATAATAAAAACTAACGGAAAAATGACACAGACACCAAGTTATGAACTGGCACTAAATTACACCAGAGTCTATTGAGCAAAACCTCAATACGCCGTGTTAGTAATTCCCAGTCTACATCCAACAACGGAAAATCGCAACTTTCTGCTTGGCGCGGTGTGCATACGGCAGTATCAATACTAAAACGATTTGAAATCATATGCACAATAGAGGAAATATTTCTACATAGAAAGTTACGAATATGATCAAATTCTAATTTTTAAATTTGGTCAATCAGAAATTTCGAGCTCTTAACAATAATTGGCATTTTTCTCACAAAATCAACACCACTCATGCGTGACCCCACACACCTGAACGACATGCAAAACAACGTCAGCAGTCACGGGAAACCACCCGAACCGATAGCTTAGTCTGGGCTTTTTTGAAGCATCAGCGTAAAAGTAAAACTCTAAGTTGAGTGCAGCCCTTGATGGGCAAAGATTTGCTAATATGCCTCCATTATTAAAATCATGTTCAGAAAAAATTCATCAGAAACCTTCTAAACCAGGGTTTCTCAACAGGTGCTGCCCTCGGCCCCCTTTGGGGTCCACGGAGCGGTTCTCCGGGGGCCACGAGCAGAGGCCTTTATGAGATAGCTCTGCCGTGATATTGCAAAACCCAAAACAAAGACAGGTATTTTTATTGATGAGCAGGGGGGCAGAAGTGTTGAGAGTCTTTGGAAGGGGGCCACAAATCATGAAAGTTTGAGAACCACTGTTCTAAACGTTGGGCGCTTACGCCCTGCGGTGGCGTGACAATAAGATTCTGCGAGCTCGCACAATGAAGAAACCAAAAATGCTACTTCGCAATAGTGAAGCCGCTAACAGTTAGGGAAACGTTTGGAATAGGAGCCGTGGCAAATAGTAAAAGCATTTTAGTTCAGTTTCTATCTGATTTTTCTGGGAGTCTACCCTTGTGACATCATAAAGCCATCTTCACATCACTGCCGCAACAGTTGCAAAAATAGCCTGACGTCAAACCGCAGCCAAACAGATGGCGCTGTGGAACACATGCAGATGTAATCAACGAACAACAAAGCAAACAGAAACTTGCACTAATCGAGAATCACAATCATGAAGGCGTCAAGTTCTACGACACTGGCTGTTCATGTTGGAGTGTCGGAAGAGCGAAAGTATCAGACGGTTGCTCACATGAGTATCTTTGAGATTTCCCAAGAGTACATTTTTCAAAACCAGTATGAGCAACAATGCCGTAGCTGATGGCAATCTTCCGATGCTAGATCTACGGCTTGCATCTCTTAAAGCGCTTCACTTCTCTTGGATCTATGCGTACAGACCCCGAAAATGCTATGAACTTGGATTTCCACATTTACAGATACACACCTGTGTCGGCCTGTCCACTACAAGTATGCTGAACGTCGTAGCACAAACAAATACTCGCAGTCTGCACAGTCGCATCACAAACACCCACTTGTGCCTCGTCCGGATGATAAGAAAATCGCAGTTGCAAGACCGGTGCTCGTAGATCGGTGAACGGTACATGTTGCACTCGAAGGCCTGCAATGTCTGCCCAGGAGCAAGCGATCCCAGAAATGGCGAAGAATGAGAATATACCGTCTCTCCGTATCTGAACCTCGGCGGGTCAGAATCTGGTTTCTTGGTTAAAACACAAGCGTTACTGAAATCTGAGCTCACGCGACACAAAAATAGCTCTTCCCTTGTAAGACGATCGACGGACAAAAACCAAATGATTTTTCGTTTGAGCAGTTGATTTTCGGAATCCAGTTCACAACTGAATACCTACGCTCAAGGAAACTTACATCACACATATACCTACGAAACTAAAACGCAAAGGGATGTAAGACTAAGTCTCGGAAATCGACTTTCATGTTGCTTTGGGGAGTCGTTTTGCATGTCAACATTTGCTAATGGAACCACAAACAGGGGTGTCGGAAGAATTTTTTCAGAAGGGCAATAGTGGTGAAATTTAATTTCGCCAACTCGAAACTACCCTCCACAGTGGGGGTATGCAAAGAATCGATCAGCCAATTTTTCAATAGGAAGTCGATTTCACGTATCCTTACACTAAACCTACAGAAAACCTAAAGCATTTACTGTAGTTGTCGTCGACCAATTCGAAACTAAGAGAAAAACATTTTTCTACTAAAATGTCAATAGGAAAATATAAAATTACAAGATCCAGGGGTGGCTTGGCACCAGTGTTCTCTCTAGGAAATTTTTACACTGAGAAAATGTTTGTTTTAGTGAGCATGAAGATTGTGAGGCTGAGTTAGCAGAGTTCTAAATGAATTGCAAACTTTGTGAATTATTAGAACAAATAGAAAATCTTATCAGATATGAACAAAGTACACATTTAATTCGTATAGCTTCCTTTGCTTTCGTGTTTTTCTACTGCAATGTTTATAAACTTTGTCCAGCTTGATTGCTGAATCTTGATTGAGCTGGAATGTTGCAAGTGCGCGAGAATGGGATTTCACTGCGCAAATGGTTTGGTGGTACCGCGCAGTTGCGCACCTTAGAGTGTACATAGCTTGGTGCCCCACTGCCCCCCCTACGAAGCCCATTAACGAGAACTTCAAGTACGTTTCATCTCTACAACGGTTATCACCGTTTGTAATTCAGTGACACAAAATATTTAGCCACCTATTCTAGAAAATATGAACCCATGAACAGACACTGGCTATTGGCTAATACTCATTGAGAAAATGCTCCAACGCCAATAGATCAACTATGAATTGGAACAATGCAGCTTAACGCAAACAATCGGCTTGTATTTCCCATTCGAAGATTGTTGATGCTCTGTCACGTGTGTTTTTTCGCATTTTAAGAAGACTTTCTCATTCTTAGCACAGAGTCTCCCTGACTTTCTAAACTAAATCTCAATCGGCTTAGATTATGTGTCTCCAAACTACGGCTTGTGGGCCCAACGCGGCCCGCGAAAGCATTTCATCCGGCCCGCAATCGCACTTTGTCAATAATGAAGAAATAACATACATACGAAAATTTGTTGATTTGGTAGAATGTACCATAATTTGTTGATTTGGAAGTAGAATGTAACGTATCCCGAAACAATTACATGAAGTACGACAGCCACAGCCACGTGAATGTCAGTGGGCTTAGTATTACTGCGCTGCTGGCTGGCCTAAAACCTTAGTTGATACGTTTCCATAAGCTACGCATAGTACATCCCATCTGAAGTCAGATTTTTCCAATATGATAAAATCAAAGCTAACTGCACCATTCTTTGTAATTAATGTACTTTTATTATTAAACAACATTCGTGTCTTGGCATTTTTTTACTTTAGACCGGGAGTTCATATTCGGCCGTCACACTTTTGTGTAACAGCTTACGAGTGGCCCTCGGACAAAAGTTCGGAGAACCCTGGCATGGATGAACAAACCATAAAATCTGATCAGCAAGTATCGAAATACGGGCTAGACATGATCAATCAGTTGCTGCGTAAATAAATGCAGGCGTTTGCTATACGTGCATCACAGTAAACAGGTTGTCGATCTTACATGTCTTCAAGCGTTTGCAGGAAAATCTCACAGGGACTGAACCAGGGACCGAGTTTAAGGGGCGACATGTACCTCCCAACTTTTGGATAGAGGGGACACAATATCTTTTGTCCCCCCAATATTTTGTCATAAAAAATAATGCAGTTGTACAAATTTCACGGCTACATTACTGTTCGAAATCCCCAGTATAAAGCTAGGGAATAAGCAAGAAAAATGAACATTATGGATTATCTATAAACACAGTGTACTGATTTACTATGTAAACTGAATTATCATGATTGCTGATGATTGTGCCCATGGTTAATTTGAATTAACCGATCAGTGTGTACATAAACTAACTTCGCTCAATCACGGATTCCTGCGCTGGTCTGTAGCCTGCAATCAGAACATGGCTGCCATTGCTAGTATTTACCAAACGATCTATCTATGTGGTTTAATGGTTCTAGTGAAAATCTTGTAGTTATTAGTAGTAGTAGTGCATTCTAATTTGGACCTGACCAAATTTGAATTCATATCACAATTTTTGAGCATAATTATTATTTAAACCCAACTCTCAGAAGTAATAGCACCATTGTACAGCACCAGTTGTTATATCACCATCATGGGCGTACTTGGGCCATGTTCCCCAAAATATATCATTTCTCTAACTTGCCCCCATTTTTCCAAAAAGGTCGTACTGCGGTTGAGTGAACACGATGACGTCATCGAAACGCACACAAAAAACGTTTGACCCCCAAAGCTCTCTAGCAATCCCAGTGCCTGGAGAGAACAAGACACATGAAACAATCGTCGCACGTAGTCAATAACAAGCGATTACCTACCCGTTTGTGGTAGTTCTTAACTTTCAGCGCCATTCCCACTTGCGAAAGTAGCGGAGGATATTCTTCACTGTATTCAGCGAGAATAAGATGTCCGTCCAGTGCCGACAGATCTTCGGGTTTCCTCATAAAGAAAACCTCGCCTCCTCCGGAGGCGGCTCTTTCCTGCTCCCGTTGCTTCGCCCTACAATCGCACGAATGCCAAGTGTGACGCAACGGGTGAAAAACAAAGTCAGCAAGAAATGAGATGAAGGTTGCAGGAGGCAGCTCATTTACAAAATGACAAAAATACTCAATCATGTCCATCCATTCGGCGACAAGACTTGGCTTTAATATGGCAATTTCAAATCCTACGACAGAGGGAAAATTTTATCTACAGACTGTTTTTAGTATTTGAGAAAGTTCAACATGCATCGAATCCATCCGTCCGACAATTCAACTTGCATCGGTTAGGTGGCGACTCAGTGAAGAGACCATTCAGAGACGCGAATACTCGGGCATCTGCTGCACAACAACCTGCCGCCGCACCACCGAAACGTTTAGTCGCCGAATCGGCACATCGGTGATTTTTCGCAACAATCAATTTTCGCGCCGTCAATTTTGCGTAATTCGCGCGAGGAGGCTGTCGACGAGTGGTGCCCGAACCACCGCACGCCACAGTACTGATAGCATAAGCGAAAATTCACATCGTTCATATAAAAACAACCTGTACGAAGAGTTTGAGGCTGAACTTCAAAACTTAAAAAACACACTGACTTTTTGCGCAAGTGCTTCATGACGCAGTGAACCTGATGCGAGCCGGGTTTTGCCAAAGAACCGTGCTGGTAGCGACGAAACAGCGGTCGATGGAAGCTGTGCAGTCGAGCTTGGCCGATGTAAGTGGGAAAGAACATCGGCTGCAGCTCCATTGCCGGAATTGAATGCTGGAATACAAAACGAGTGGTGTCGAGTACTCAACGACTGCACAAGACGAAATGTGGACGGAAAAGGTTCAGCAGGCCACCAGCAGGTCTGCATCAACATTGCTTTTCAATTCGCCATCAAACATGGAGCACGCACTGAACGTGCTCTCCGGCAGGAATGAAACACCGCATATGACAAGAAAAGTAGAATGTTCTTGTCGTTACCGCACAATGCACATCGGTTTTGTCAGGGTTGAAAACCAAGGGGCAGGTGGGGCGCGATGTGCTGCACCAGTGCTGCATTTGAGCAGCAACCGATTCGAACTGCAGTGCAAGTGCTTTTGGCAAGGCCAATTTTTCGTGCAATAAATTTTGTCCATCTTTACTGAGCGGATTATTACTGGATGACCTCCATCAACAACGCCCGCTTGCAACAAACGTACACAACTGCTGTCGGGATTGGAAACTTACTTGTAATACACTGCTCATCAGTCCAATAGCCAATGTATCTGAAACGGACCGTTTAGGATCATAAAAATGATCGTTGGATAGATTCCACATATCAAGCTTGGAAAGAGCGTCGCTGTCTTCCTTATTGGAGTCTTTAGAACCTGAAAAAAGATTACAGTTGTCACAATCAATTTTCCTACTGGTTATTCATAATGAACATTCACATTATGACTAAAATATTCAACAGCATCAAAAAGTGCGCAAGTAACATCAACTGGTACGAATTGTACATAACTGGCGTTTGCATAGGTTGGTAAAAGCTATTGCTGGCATTTCTAATACCAATTCTCCATCTTTATTTGAGGAATTTATTTGAAGCATGTATACTAGTGGCGGCTCAAGTGTTTAAACCCAAGGAACTTTTGCATCAAGCAGCTGGTACGACGACTTTACAATCCTTTCTAAAAACGAGCAAAAATTTTTGTTCCATTTTTTGTTCCCGATAAAGACCAAACGTAAGCTTTAAACACGAACCTTTGTTCAAAATTGTTTTTGACTTCTTTTCTTTCTTTGTTTCTTTAGAGTCGCCATCAGTGTTGCTGAAAATTAAACATTATCGCTGATAGCAGTAAACAACGAACAAAGGCCGATGAAGTCGCACTGATGAAAGTTTCATGTGGAATGATCCATCATACAAAGCATTTCAAGTAAAGCAAGGCAGTGGCAAGAAATTAAAGCCCTAAACCTGGCAGAAAAGTCTGTCTGCAGTCACCGTTTGTGAGCACAAATGCTGACCGTTAATCAGCATCGCGCCGTGATCCTTTACCACCAAGAGCAGTTAAAACGTTTTGTACGATTCGCTCAGCAAACTTGCTTTTTCAATCCGCTTTACTCATCTAGGAACCATTCGACTATTTATATGAAGAACCACCATACACAACACCTTCCAATTCGTCGTACGAATTTTAAGCAGAGAAAAAGCGCGAACCAACATTTAGAATTTTAAAATAGTACCAATATTTTGTTTCCCAAAATCTCAGGCCGTTTCTAATGTTAAATGTCAAATATAACTTTGCTGCGAAATTCCGCCAGTATTTGCTCATTCTCTCTACAGTTTAAACGAAACAAACGCTCTTCCTGAAGGCTTACTTCGATTTGAATTCCTCTGGAAGGCCCAGGATCACATTTTGATCATTCGGATCGAATTTGAAAATCGTTGGAGAAGGAATCCGATCCATATTTTGGTCATCCCAGATGATGTCTTTCTCCCAGTCACCGTATATAAGCTCGTAGTTGTCGATGGGGAAGATGGAACTGACAGCATCACCATCTTTTTCAACTGGTGTATAAACGTGCTGCTAACATTTACGGTTGAAATTCTACTTTCAAACAGAAGACTTGACAAGTTTGATGTGACGGAGCGCGAAAGTGTAACTGCAAGATGCTTGTTAGGTGTAGTAACAAATGGGGGGTTAATATGATTAATGTACGTTTGCCTGCAACAGGCTGCTTTGAGTTTCACGAATTGTACTTTCCTCTCACCACATCCACACAGGTCTGTAAAGTTATCGCTTCAAGTGATTGGGATATGAGTGGTATTGACTTCATGTGACAATCGTCACACCTGCGTTTAAACTGCTCAAACGTTCAGTCGAACATACTTGAAATATCAATTACGTTAAGTATATCAAACCGTCTCTGGATAAAATTTTAATCGCATTAAACAAAACATCTCATTCCTTTGACTGTAGCAACACGCAGTGCGCGTAGCGCTGCAGAAGATAGCAAATTTTCGCTGTTTGTGATAGGCTTGCTGTTGCTAATCCACCTATGTAGCACCACGTCAAAACTGTTTTACACACCACGTTTAAAAACTAAGTAAACAAAAAAACAAAAACATGAATAAAAAGCAGTCTAATTTTAGTAGTAAGAAAGACGAACATCTTGCAGCTGCAATACCTAACTTGAAGAATTTAATACCATTGACTACGGTTCACTAAGCAATGTTTGGGTTGCAAAACATGGAAAAAAAACAAAAAAGCAGGTTACATATTAAATAGTGTAGACGGTGTGTGAAATGATCTTAAAATTAACTATAAGCTCCTCACGCATAAATGTAATGCTTGTGATTCAAACAACAAAATATGCTTGCCTCTTCATTTTGTTCAACAAACAATATAAAATGTTGACCAAAAATTTTTTCACAGCGGTTTAATATGATAATATGATTCTGTGTGACTCTCTCCACTTCTGTGATTCAATTGAGCAAACTGCAAACCAGATCTCTTGAAAAAAGAAGTGGTTTCCAAAACAAAATATTGAGAAATAGATTATGTAGCAGTTGTTGTTTACTTGTTCCAATTCACTACCAAACCAGCTAGGATCAACCCTTCGTAACTGCAAGCAAACAATTGAGCCCGAAAGCACAAAATGCACATACGCTTGTCCTTGGGCTTTTCCACGGCCAAGGTTATAGGTCCTCTCGTTACGCCGGCAGCGCCATGCGGCAATGCGGTTCGTTGCGTACTTGTAGGCACCCAACCAGCCTGCGCGGCTCTGTCCACCTGAATAGTACGGATAAGTTAGTAGGGACTCGAACATTTGCCAAGTCATAAACAAAGCATATGCATCAAACGTTGTCTTACTCTGAGCCTATATTTCTCCTCGGCGTCAAGAGTTGTTTGCAGAGTCTACAAACAAATATATAACGATGAACATTATTCATATATGATTACAAGCAAACAGATTGACCACGTAAGACAAAATTTTACTTTGCATCTTTCACATCAACGAGCCTGTCAAATGCTTGGCGAGCTAAAAAACCACAAACACAAGTCTTGACCACGATTCAACCAAAACCTCGTGCGATTTTTACAATGGTGCCATTAAACATGATTTTAGCAACAAGTGTCAAAAGAAGAATTTATGACAAAAGATGAAAGGCATTTGAAGCCTTGGTGTTCAAATTTCGGTTAAAGGTGAGCAAGCACAATGCCAAACCCTGTTTGTCAAGTCGCTGCAAAAACAATGCGCAATACAAGCTTTACAGTGAAGGTCTCCACCAGCACACCCGCAAAACTTCAGAAGCACTTGGTTGATAAAGTAATTGCGCTGTTTTTTAGTTTTAAGAATTTCGTAAAACGTGAAGCTATTCAAAAATCAAATGTCAATTATGAATCCTTGACAATCTTTTAATTATCATTTTGAAAGATAATAACAGTCGACGTAATAACGAAAACTAAACACCTTCGTATCGGCAGAAACAAATGTGAACTCGTTCAGTATTGTTATGTTTGGACCGATACATATACATTTAAGGTTGTTTAGCATCTACAAAGAATATTTTCAATCAAACATCTCAAGCAAAATAAACGGTTTCTGCAAGTACGTTTTGGAGAAATGTTAGGCCTCAATCAATTTGGCATTCGAAAGTAATGCTTATTGACTGCATACAGCCAAATTCTACAGCGAACTTTGCGAGCAATTGAAATGTGATTCTTTCATGGAAGCAGCAATACCTTTCCCAGTTTATGGCGAACATCATCCGCGTTCCAAATTATGTCGTCCTCCCATCGCACTTGGGACACCATGTAGAAATGCTCGGGTCTGGGGAAGCTCGGATCTTCTGTAATGGATTTTCTGTCCGGGGCTGCATGGTTCTTCACAGCAAAAAAAGTGCTATTCACAAAAAAGCATCGCACCAACCGGTTCAGATGCTTGGCATCGGCATAGTGGCGCATTCATAATCTTCCCACGGGCAGGGAGCATCCTTCCAAAGCTGAACATTAGGGATATTTGCAGCTTGATTTGCGGATTCCGCCACATTTTCAGACGTGTTGGTAGTCGGTTTAAACAGATTTTTTTAAGGAGAATGTTAGGTACCCGGTATGGATCTGTAGGGACCCGATTTCTCTGATTCTAGGGACCCGATTTTCTCTGACTGTAGGGACCCGATGATAATTTTCTCTGATTCTAGGGACCCGAATCGGGTCCCTAAAACGCCTTAAAAACCCTGGGTTTAAAGATTGTAATCAAATGTATCTGCGACCAGTATAACACTTTAAACAGAAAGAAACAGCAAGCAGCAAGGGCATATTCACCAGCGCAGTGGTCTGAATACGGGAGTTGAACATACTCTCAGGTTCATGACTGAACCAATTAAATGCAAAGCATGTTTTACGAAAGACGTTGAAATCCTGTTTTCCTTTTCCTGCGACAGTAGCAGGCTGCTGGCCTACACGTCGTACACGATCGCCACGAAGTATTGTGCGCTTTTTACAAGATCTAATTTGATCGATCGAGTCCAATCCAACTGTAATTCATGATTACCACTGCTGCCGAACCGACCTATCAACACGCAACATGCAGTTCACATGAAAAAGCATCGCATCTGCACAGAACAGCTAAAAATTTACTCACGCTTGCACTCTTTAGCTTAAATCCATAATCAAATCCGTCGCCGTTGTCACGCACGCCCAGCATGTCATACCACAGCGCAGCAGGTCCGTATCTCCACCCAGGTACTTTAGCAACAGATGATGAGCCGTTGCTCGCAGTTGCTTGGTGCACCACCTTCTTGGGCTTCATAGGTTTCAACATTGTGAGCTGCACGTAATCACAATTTTCTCGATCTCATTATTTTGAAAATACGCGAAATCTTACAGCAATCTTGCAAAAAAGAACTGACCAGCAGTTGATTTTAAGCGTAGATATTCAAAAAAACACGAATTAGACAGAATAACCCACGCTTTAGACTAGAGTTGAAACTGCCTAAGTTCCCTAAGTTCAATCTCTCCGACGTACTTCCTCATCCGATAAACAAGCATCCAGTGGGGGGGTCGGCGGTATTGCGACTTTCCACGAAGCGGTACATTCGCGTTCCTTTACTCCGTCAGACACTTCCTGATTACCAGCGGTCGCTGCAGACGTTAAACGACTGCGCTTCTTTCTGCGTCCTTTGCAGTTGCGCCAAATGTTAGGCAGAGAGCCAACTTTTGTACCGCCGAACAATCTCAGGAAACGCAACACCTGAGGGAAAGAGTTGCCGCGCCTGTTTTTAAGTCGAAAAACATCTTGGGTAGAAGTTCGCAATGCAAGCCTACCCAGAAACTAAATTGAAAACAACGAAAACGATGTTTTAGAAGTTAACGGTCAGCAAGAAATTACTAACGGCGACGGTAATTTGCCGAGAAAAACAAACTTGATGACGCTCAACAGCCACCAGAAAACCAGGTTCTTAAAAGCGTTCTGCAATCCTCGCCAAGCTTCATTGAATTTCACGTTGCAAGAGACGACCTACAATCACAGCACTGCCTCCATTCTGTCGCGAAATAGCCACATACTTGGTTTGGCCTAAATTCGGGAAACAGTTCACTCATGCCAGTTCCAGCGATTTTCTCTTCCAACTCCCGATATTTTGCTTCGAAAACCTTTGTCTCCTTATGCTGTTGTTGCTGTTGCAGCAACTTCTCCTTTTTGCGTTTCTTCTTGTCATGCTTGGGTAGACCTGCGATAGATTCGATAAATTAGCCAGTTCCACTGCTTCCAGGTGTTTTTTAGGAATCGCAGTGCACGCAAAGAAACTTCCAGAATCTGCCATTGTGAAAACATCTACTGTATTTTTTCTGCATACAAACGAAAATCCTTCCCTTAACCATTCTAAATCAGTTCATTGCAAGACACCTGTCTGGTTTTGTGGACATGCAACTTCAAAAAAACAACATCAGATTATTCTTTGCATGATATAATTTGTGCCCAAAATACTGTATATAATCAGCCACCAGATTTTAGAAGGGTGTAGTTGTACAAAAGCAACACGTTGACGCAATTTTAGTGCCCAAATTCAAATACTAGTTGAAAGAGTAACTCCTAGTGTGCAATGGAGACTACGAGACTCTCCAACATTATGTTTCGTTAGTTTAGCAACAGTTATGGATCGACTTTGCTTGAAAAGAGCAAAGTCCGATAAGACAAGGCGCGAACCCATCCACGTCACAGCAGACCCTTTTCTCTAGAAAAACGCTGACCTTGCTTTTTGAAACAAAATAGTGCAACGCGTTTAATTTTCACAGAATTCAAGTGTGGCACTTTCGCTACAGTAAACCACATAACGTGTAAGGCGCTTGGTGTAGACGTTCAATTTTTCATCATCAATTTATTTACGATAGATGGAATTCTCTTTTAAATGTTTAGAATAATTAATTCATGTGCAAAATCATTAAGTTGTTGTAGTGTCAGTGTCTGAATAACATGCGGGAAACACATAACAAACCGTGAGATGGGCATAAAGCGCTCAATTTGAAAAAAAATATTTTCGTCAGAAAAAAATTGGCACCTCCTTATACCTGACGAACCTCAAATGATTTTCTTCCGAATCCACGCGTTCAACGCGCAAGGAATGTGACAGTTCGTACAAAATCTGCGTAGCGTCCGCAATTCAGTCGTGCACAATTTTAACAGTGCGTCTTTCTCTGGCGACCTGGCTGACCCATTGTGTCCGAACATATTGACGGGTCGACAGGATAACCTTAAAACCTACTCTAAGTTGTTTTATTTGATTTTGGTGACGGTAATTGGCGGCCGGCCAAAACTTGAAAACTTACTTCTTGCCGGGGCGGTTGAGTTGAACGCTCTTGCCCAAGGAGCGCTACTGCCGTGGATTAAACACTCAACCTTCCAATTGAGAGGCGAACACTTTACCACTGAACTATCTCCGCACTCTACTTTAAACGAATGCCACCAAAACCACGCAAACTATCAACCAGGAACTACCAACAGGTACAAACACCCATTACGTTTTCTCTTTTCGTGCTTGCTTCCATGTTTAGATCTCTGATCATCTGACGAAAGCTTTCTGTCAGGAGAAGAGCCGGTTTGTTGATTGGAATGAGAAACAATTGATGGCAATATGAAGTCGCCATCGTTTGACTTTTCAGTGCCCGTCTGATTTTTGCTGCAAAACCAGTCAAATTTAGCTCTGCAAATACAATTGTGCACAAAAGATTTTGCTAAAAAACATTGTTTGAAGCAAATATACGAGTAATACACAAACCCATCCTTGAGCAAATAAGGAACATAAGTAAACGTGACTCAAGTCGGAATGTCGCTGATTTTCATGTTCTAATTACAAGCTCTTTAAACCTACCACACTTCTGCATAACTTCAGGAACGGGCACGAAAAAACAAACTCTGCCATAGTCCCTTTTTACGAAAGCCGTTAGTAGCGCTTGGTAAGATGCAGTATACCAGTAGTCGGCAGCGCCGACAGCATTACACGCAGGAAGTTGTTGAACAAACGGAAAGGAGCTCATGAAATGCCACATAAACCAAGCCCAGCGACAAGTAAAAGAAAATTTCCAGAAAAATGCAATCCAAAACAAAAACAACCTTCTTTGAACTTTCCATGCCATCTCTAATTCTGTACTGCAGCTGGTGCATTTCACGGAATTCTCTTATAAATGCACGCTGTACAAGTCTTGTGTGACTGTGTTATAGCATGCCCTAACACACAAAACGCCTTTTCTATTGAAGTGACTGCCATTTCTATGCCTAAAAAAGACACGCATGAAACATAACACACAAATTTGGAGTTGTTTCTACACATGCTGCAAAAATGAATATCATTTGGAAATTGGAAAAGTCAATTGATTGCATGAGAGTTCTTACCCTGATTGTCTAAAATTCAATCGTATTGTTGCTAAACCTGAAGATACAACCATGGTTCCTCAAAACTTTCGACAGAGAAATGTGGTTTGTCATTAGTGATAAAAGAGTAGCACAAACACATAAAAAATTCACGCAAATACATGTGCTTAGTGATGCATATTGCAACAACAGATATGCCAGAACAAAAGCCTATGAACACACACGCACATACACATTACACATGTACATGGAAAATACACACACATATGCTAAAAACACAACAAACTGAGTAAAATCCATTAATCAGTTTTACATCAATTGCAATCACTGCGTGTTGTTTATCAACAGCAAAAGATGGTAGAGGTGGTAGAAGCAAAAAGTGCTAGAAATGTGATTACTTACTTACTGCATGTTGAGTTTGTTTCAGCACTGAGACCAGTGATTTTCCCACCAACAGAAAAAGGAGCTGGAATAAAAATATACACCATGAAAATCAAAGAACTGCTATTAAAAAGTTACGTTTTTAAGAAACAGCCACACCTAAGACATTTACTGTGTAATGTGGGCCAACCGTAATCATTACATATCACATTCATTAAAACAATAGAGGCTTAGGGGTGCAATCTAAGACAGTTCAGCGACGGCGGTTCGGCGACGGGAGGTTTCGGCGATGGTGGTCGCTACTTTTTTTTACGAAAAAAAATGTTTTTGAAATACTTCAAAGGTTAGACAACAAAAGATGTTTGCTTGATCAGTGTTATTGTTGTCTTCCTGAGGGCCCCGGGCCAGTGTAGCTTCTTTTCCGCCGGCAGTTTGGAAGAGCTTAGTGCGACTGTGACCATGCATGCAAGGAAATATGGTTTGTGACGTTTCTTTTTGCTGGCATGGGGTGTTTATGAGTTTACACAAAAGTTAAGCCTGGACAGCAATTATTGCTTGATTTTTCTTGTAGTTATACTTCTGATTGCATTTCACAGCTAATCTAGGCATGAATTGGAGAAACTTACTTATTTTTTAAAACATGACTATGAAAAATAGATACGCTTGCAAGTTTCAATCGTCACAGAAGAATGAAAGCAGGCAGATTCCCCAGAAGCTTACCGCAAGGCCAAAGTTTGTTGTTTTTTAAAACACGCGCAACTTCAGGTAAAACTTGATCAGCAATATTAAAAAATCATGTCATTACACAACATCATTACCTTTAATCATTGTAACAGCGTGTTTTATATTATGCACCTTTTAATGCTGATACATCACCAAGCACAGGATATGTCTTTTTCAAAATAATGGTTTATGAAAGAACAATGCAATGGGGTTTCTACAGCATGTCATGTGTATTGTAAAAAGTTAACATAAAAATTGTAGTATGGTTAAAAATGTTCTTATCAAAGATTCTTATTGCTGATTTATCGAAAAAATGTCCATCGCTGAAAGGGCGATCGCCGAACTGACCCATTCCATAGAGATGCATTCACTTGCTTAAGAGGTAAACATACACCCTTGGTAAAAAAGTTCAAGCACTGTTTCATCATTCACATGCATGTTCTGGAACATTTTTTGGGCTCTTTTCAAGGAATTTTGATTTAAATTTCTTGTTTTCTTCTCATGTAAAAACGTTTCAACTTAAAACAATCACAAAAGGGAAACTTTAAAGTGGCACCAGGCAAACAAACAAACGTGAATCCAAATAATATAAACCTGAAACTTATTACTCTTCTAGGAGTAATAAATTAGTGCAAACAAAACTTACATGGCTGAGACGGTTCACTTGTTGATGATGCTGCATTCTCTTCTGCCAATTCATCAATGCCAGAATAATCCACAGCATCTGGAGCAGCTACAATTTTGTGACCTAAAAATCATAAAAATGACAGTTAAAAATAAGAATTTGTGGATGTATGTTTGACATGATCACAGTTAGCAATAAACCTCAACTTACACAGCTGACAGTTGTTTAGAATAAAAACAGTTACTGAACACTGCATGGGCCTGAATTACTATCTGATCAACTGTGGAGTATCAGGTAGGGGCTTCCCAATCACTGCAATGCACTCAAATATACTACTAATTCAAACAAAATGTTCAAAGTGCTACTGCAAATCCAACCTGCCCTCAATCAAGGCCAAACTGTAATCGTAATAGACACTTAAGCAAGTTTTGAACTGTGACAAGAATATTTAGCTGAATATAACAATGGCATTTCTACTAATGTTTACCCATATCCCCAAGAACCCAAGTTTTTCTGGTGAATTTTTCAAAAATGTAAGATTGACAAGCACTCACAATCACACAAAACAAATGAAAGAAATAACACTTGTAAAAGGTTATATAATTATGTCCAAATGATGACTAAAATAGCACTTGCTACACCACCATGAAAGTTTCATGATTTTGTGGTGCATACTGATTTCAAGAACTAATATTTGATGTTCTATTTGAATAAGATCTGATTATGCCCGCCTAGTAGGTGAAATATATGCTCTGTAAAATCTTAGTATCTGATTCTTTGGGGAGAAAAGATCCCTTTTGATAGCTAATATTTGACGGTTACAATTTCCTTTAAAAAGTTATGGTCTAAAAACAAGAAGTTATGGTCTAGAAACAACAAAAATTGGATAATTAAATAATTTGTTAATTAGGGGATTAATCAATTATTTTGTTGTTTTTATGCCTTTACTTTTGAACCAGAAGCAGTAGAAAGCCAATCAAAGGTTCTAAAGACTCGGATTATAGCCTAGTTTCTGATAAAAGCTAGTCAAAAAACTCCCTTTAGCAGTGGACAGGTAACCTGTTCCATAATGGCCTAACACCTACCCCACTTATGACATCATCACAAAAAGACAAAGACATCTAGTTTCAACTGAAAAAAAAATTTTTCAGTTTTGGGTTCTCTTGGAGGGGTATCACAAGTGGGGATGTTTTTGGCCTACTTTACCCAGCCTTAGGCACCAATCCAATGAGCTAATTTTTTCACTCAAGTTTTTTTTTGAAACAAGACTATCATCCAAGTCTTTAGAGCCCTTGATTGGCTTTCTAGCATACCTGGAACCAAAATTATGGATCAAAAACCAGAAATAAAGTTGAGCAATTCCACGATAAAGGTACTCCAGGGTTGAAAAAATAAAACCAAAAAAAGTGTTAAATAACTTTTCATACATCAGTCTTTATGAAAACAGTTTACAAAAACAACAGATGCCAAAAATGTATATATGTTTTTTTGGGTGCATTAAAATGAGCTGAAATTGTTTTTTTCTCTGGTCAAGTAATTTTTTGGTTAGAAGCATTGGCAAACTAATAATTTCCATAGTAAATTACTTGTAAAAATTTTCATCACTGGGTATTTGAGCATCTGAATAAAATTAAAAGAGATGTCCCGTTAGTCACATTTTTTTTGTTAACTGTAAAACCTAGTAAGGCTTTCTACACAATACCTCAGATTAATTATTGACTTAGTGTGTACTTTGTATTTAAACCAGATTATTTTGTCAAAACTGATATTTTCTTTGTTTATAGTGAAAAAGATTTTTTCCCGTTAGTCACAATCATGGGCGCAATTTGGTGGAGGACATGGGGGACGTGTCCCCCCCACTTTTTCAGCTGGGGGGACATAATATGCCATGTCCCTCCCACTTTTTTCTCTTTAGGTTTTGTATTTTGAGAGGCTTCAGAAATAAAAGTGATGTTTGTCTTGTTTTATGTTAAGAGCTTTTCATGTTAGATGGTAGGCCACACATAGTCAAGTTGATGTTGAAACAGAGCTTTGTGTGGTATCACTGATTCTGGTAGTTTATAAATTTTAGCTTCGATAAAACAATTTTTAGCATTAAGTGTCTAGAGACCGTGAAAGATGTTTAACTGCTTCTGTCTGACATTTTACCCTGTGTGGTATACTGTTAGAAAGGTTATTTTCTTGTAACAGTGAGAGTATTGCAGCTGCACATGTGAGAGACAACAGTACAGCCATAATTCGTTCTGTGCAGGAATGTAACTGGCTTTGCTGTAAACGTCAGAAACAGACACTGTATAATTTAATGATGCTAGTGTATATAATGTTAGAAAGTGAGATTTTCAGGCAAATCTCTGAAAAGCTTTTTGCCAAAGATAAAAAGCGGCACTAATGTGAAGACTTAGTTTTGGAATGGGGAGTTTAGCAAAAGACTGTTTTCAACCATTAGTGACCAGGATTTCAATTAAAACGTTGGAGAAGTAGCCTAGAATATTTTCTCAGCTATATAATGACCTATAGCTCAAAATGTAGGGACTTGACTCGGAAATAAGGATAAAATATACATTCAATCTAACTTCTTGTAATGTCGCAACAATGGTAACCAACAAACCCAAAAAATATTTTTTCCTTGACTCTTACACTTTGTGCTTGTGCTGAATGCATTGGTGCGTAAGTCATCTGATTTACATGAGTTTAACCAAACCCACAATGCAGCAATGTTTTCATCCAAGTGTGAAACATTTGCTTTACAGATACATCACACCTAGTTTTGTTGCACATTCTTTTCGTGTTAAAGGTGAAACTTGGTACTTTTTTGCCAATTCACTGTTGTGCATTTTGATTTAATCTCAAATATTTTTCTGTGTCGTTATGCAAGTAGAACTCTCAGAATTCAACTTTTGACATGGTGCCGAGTTTAAGTCTGGCTGGCCTTTACGGGTCGGGTCGGACCAGGCTCAGGCTTGAGTTTGTCAAAATATTTCGAGCCAATTTCAGGCCTGCATAGAAAACGTTTTTATAACATTAAAGAGCAACGACTTTTTCCTTCGTGATGTAGATTTGTTGTGCTCACCGCAGTAACTTTAAGTGAGTGAAGTGATTGTGACTTTTCTTCAGCTAATTCTGTTTGCAAACACAACTGCGTTCTTTTGTTCTCTGCTGGGATTAGTCTCACACTGTTTTTGAGAAGGCGACAGCCGTGAGGAAATTATCACGTGATGGCGTTGCGTCGAAAATATCAATGACTCGCGCCATTCTTTGCTTGTTTTAAGAAGCCTACAAGCCAGTTTTACATATCTACAGAGCTATCCTAGAAAGTTTCATTTATGCCTGAAGCGCCATCGTACATATGTTCATAGTAGTTTCTTTTTTCTTGAGAAGCATTACATTCCGCAGTATAATCGTTGACTAACATGCCACGTTTGTGCCAGATTATGCCAATGTTTTGGTCAAGGTGGTTGCTATTTTCGGTGTGATAAACTGTGTATCTGCAACAACACCTGCACACAACGTCTTTTGTTACTCAGCAGTTGCACATGTCTTAACTCACTGGTATAGGAGACGGGGTTGCAGGAGGTGCAAGCACCCCCAAAGTCTTGATTTGGTGAAATTCCTAGCAAAATCTCTGAAAACCTTCACAAACTCTGTGAAAGTATTAGCAAAAATGGCATACAACATCTTTTGATTTAAAAAACTGGCGCCCAATTTTCGGGGACGTTTGTGAGAATCTGAGCAAAAACACTTCACTCCCCCAATAATTTGTCAGCTCCTACACCTATGCCATAACTACCTCGGTAAATTTAGCTTTCAGGCCTAAATCTGGCTTCCAAAATAAATGTCGGTCTCAAGCTGTGTTCGGGCTTGTGATTTCAGGTTCGGGTCAGGTTCAAGCTTCAAAATAAGGCGTTTTTACAACTTTGTGCGGGTATGTATGCAAGGGCCAAAAAGGGGAGATTGAAAGGACACATCCTCCACCTACCAACAGCAAAAATAGATTGAAATCATTTTGCGAAGTAGGCTACGCTAATTTTAGGCCAAATGTTTTTGATGCTGGTAAGAGGATATCAATGGATACGCATGCATGACGCCCAGTAGCATTAACCCTTTAACGACCGCGCGCGCCAACATATTGGCCCGCCCTTTTTTGGCTATAAATCACCAGCCGCTAGAGCTAGACGGCTGTTCAAACCCTCTACTGATTCAGCAAGTCTTCTAGTTGACATCAAAAAAAAACATTTTTTGTTTTCGGTTTGGCTTTTCTGGGGGATATGTCACAAGTAGGGGTGTTTTTGTGTTATTTTGGCCATCTTTGCCTGGCCCTGGGCTCTGTCCCAATGGGCCATTTTTTGCACTCAAAGTTTAGTTGAAAACTAAGCCAAATCCGCGTCTAAAGAGCCCTTGATTGACTTCCTAGCATATCGGGAGTGAAAACTATGGCTCATAAATCAAAATTTGACCAAAATTTTCTTCCATCAAAAGCCACTCTGGGGGGCATTTCTCCCCAGGCAATAACTCGCAGTCAGATTGAGCTAGAGAGCTGTTCAAACCCTCCAAAGACTCATGAAGGTATGTAGTATGCAATAAAAAAAAACGTGTCAGTTTAGGATCTCAGGTTTATTTCAAAGCTTGTATGATGATAGGATGTTTACGTTATTTTTTGCTGAAGTCAGCATTTTTGCCCGACCTCCCTTTAACATGTATAGAGCCAGCCTACGGTATATTCGTACTTTGATTTCGGCCTGAAAAACAGCAATTTTCGGTTGCCTTACCAACGCCCTAGCTCCTCCGCCCATTGCGCTAGAGAGCTGTTCAACGGCTCAAACGGATCAGCCAGTCTAGTAGATTGCACTCAAAAAAAATTTTTGCCTAGGGGGTGCGGGTTTTCTGTGAGTGACGTCATAAGTGGAGGACTTTTAGGCCACCTTGGCCCACTTTGCCTGGCCCTGGGCGCCAACCGTTAGGAGGTAGTATTTCGCTGAAGTTTTTACTGGAAACTACGCTACAATCCGAGTCTTTTCATACTTTGGATGACCTGCTGGGATTTCAGGTTCAAAAGTTGTGATGTAAGTTGGTAAAAATATTAGACTAATTAGCTAATTAGTTAAATAAATTAATTTGTTTATTTTAGATCATAACTTTTGAACCAGAAACGCTAGAAAGTCGATCAAAGGCTCAAAAGACTCGGAGTTGAGTCTAGTTTCCAATGAAAACTTCAGCGAAACACTTTGGCCTAGTGTTTGGGCCCTAGGCCAGGCAACATGAGCCAAAATGACCCTAAAACTACTTCACTTATGACGTCACTCACAAAAAACCCGCAACCCCCAGGCAAAAATTTTTTTTTTGAGCGCAATCTAGTAGACTGGCCGATCCATTTGAGCCGTTGAACAGCTCTCTAACGCAATCGGCGGAGGAGCTAGGGTGTTGGTAAGGCAACCAAAAACTGCTGTTCTTTTTTGCGAAAATTGCTAAAACCACCCAGATGCCAAGGTGTTAAGATCCGCAGGAGCCATTTAAATGACATACAATTTTTTTTGAGTTTAGCTGTTTTTTGGATACATTTTGGGACTTTAAAAGGTCCGAATGGTTTTTAGCGTTCCTGGTTCCAAGATTAGGGCCAAAAAAACATTAAAATTAATTAGAGAAATCCCCCAAACGTATTGAGTAAAGCCCCTTACCAATTAGCTGTTTTTGGCCTAACTTTTGAACCAGAAACGCTAGAAACTCAATCAAGGGCTCTAAAAACGTGTATTCTCACCTAGAATCCTAAAATACTGCAAGCCAAAATATTGGTGCGTGGGATCGGATGATGACGTCTTATAATTAACCAAAAAACATGTATGTAAATCATCTGCAAGGACAAAGCGAAGACACTTAAAAGCACTTGTGCTTCTGTATGCTTTCGAGGAATCAGTTGACTGCCATCTGCTTTCGTTATTTTGCGATGATTCAAACTTGCACATGTCTCTATTCAAGTATGTACTCTCCACGATGGGTGTAAGCAAGGAATCGATCAGCAAATTTTTTATAGGAAATCGATTTCACGTAAAATTACGCATCCTCAGTCCTGAAAATTGCAAGCAAAGCTTACGGGTGAAAAGTTGAAAAGCTGAAGTAACAGCAGAGAAAAAAACAAACTCAAGACTGCAATCAAAAACTTCGTAACACAAGCTCATAAATCATAACATCTTAACAAAGTCACTGACATCTAGAATACTTCATATGATCGAGTTTCTAGTGTTTCTGGTTCAAAAGTTATGATCTAAAATAAACAAATTCATTATCTGCTTAGTCACATATTTTTACTAGCTTACATCACAAATTTTGAACCCGAAACCCTAGCAGGTCGCCAAAGTATCAAAAGACTTGGATTGTAGCCTAGTTTCCAGTAAAAACTTCAGTGAAATACCACCACCTAATGATTGGTACCCAGAGCCAGGCAAAATGGGCCAAGGTGGCCTAAAAGTCCTCCACTTATGACGTCACTCACAAAAATTCTGCAACCCCCAAGCAAAAAACTTTTTTCAAGTGCAGACGAGAAGACTTGCCGCGTCTTTTGATGCTTCGACTAGGTCCGTAACCTGAACAGGAGCGGAGATATTCCCGTGCAAAGCCACGTGCGTTTAGGTGGGTTTTTTTCCGAAAATCCCTGAAAGCAGCTGGACGCCAAAGAGTTAATTAACACTTTAGCAATTTAATGCTGTTTTGTTCACATTAGCATATAATTGACTAAATTGTGCATCTTTCTGTTTAGAGTTAGCTGGCATGCTTCTTTAATTTAGAACAGCGTGATCCAACTTCTTTCAACCTATGGGGCATTTTACAAAAATGTGACAACTCGTGGGCCACTTCTAAAAAAATGATGTATGAAACAACAGATTTGCAGCATTTAAAACTAAAAAAGGGAAGATCCGTAAGTGTGTTATTGAAATTATTACACAATAGCAGATAACAATTTCTCACAAATCACTATGAGTAGGAAACCTGTGGTCGAAGCATTTCTGACACTATCGTTCCTTCATCAATACCAGTGTTAGTGGTGCAACTCGGAGAGTATCACCCAGTCTCTTGTCTGCCATTAGATTTGGCTTGCTTCATCATAGAAAATGTATCCTCATACACATGTTTCCAAATTGAGAGCATTTTGGTGTGAAATCTTTCAGTTTGAGAAATCTTTCTTTGCTGACTAAATTCCAGAAGCTCTGTGCAGTCACTAACACCGTTAGTATTTTACATTTTTAGCAAAATGCTTGTTCTAATGAAAATTGCCTATTACAGGATAAGCAATTAATTTGGCTCGAGGACAACTTTGAGAACACCACATTCAGGAGATAGACAGATTTATTTGGCGGCACTGAGTTCATTGGGCCACTTGTACTCCTCATGACAAGGAACGCCCAAAAAACAGAGGTTATCTAGTCAGGGGATTAGTGGAGGACCATAAACCTTCTGATTTGATTACAAAATAAATGTAAAAACAAAATGGTACACAGAAAGGGGATTGCTCTTGTGAAAATGCACTTTATCCAAATGTGACCTCACACGCTTTTCCACATATATCAGATTTGAAGATTTTCTCTGAATGCTTCCGAGAGCCACTGAAAACACTATGGCAGGCCACATGCGGCCTGCAGGCCTGTAGTTGGACCATATTGTTTTAGATAGTAATATCAAAATGGCTAAATCTGCAGTTGAAAGGAAAAAAAAATATATTCAAAAAATCGAAGAAAGAAAACATGAAATATATTTAGAAAAGCAAAGAAAGCAGATTAGAAACTATAGGCCTAAAGAAAAATCCAAAATCTCACTAGTCTTTCTTATTGTGAATGTTTTATGATTGCTACTTTTGTTCCATGTTATCAAGTTGTACTGATATTTCATTTGAAAGTTTGAGGTGTTACTTTGTTAAGGGTTCTTTTTTCTTGTTTTCTTTGAACTAGCTTTTCATTTGGCAAAATAGCTTATTCTTTGTGACATTATTTTTGATAGTGGTACTCATTGCTATGGCAGTATCAAAAAATGCTGCTGAATTGAAGTATTAAACCATTTTTGATTGCGTGAAGAGAAAGTTGCAGTGGTATATTCAATTTTTTTAGCTTCAAGGTTGGTTATTCCAGTATTCTTAATTTCTGATAATTTTTAGAGCCTGGGAGCCTGTGTTGTTATGGTTATCATTCAGCATTTGCCAAGCTGTTGTAAAATAATGTTTGACTATCTCAATCTGTGCAGCAATGGATTTTTCATGTTTGGTATTTTTTGGCTTTTGAGTAAAATTTTTGACCAATAAATTTTCAAGTGCTCTTTTAGATTTGGATTCATTTGCTTGCATGCATGGCATAAGAATCATTTACAAAAACAAATGTACCCTTTTTCCAACAACACCCACCGAAAACTCCAAACCCAAATCTCAAAAGTTTTTTTTTTTTCAGTGCAAACGAGAAGACTTCACGAGTCTTTCGAGGGTTCGAACAGCTCTCCAGCATGTTCTCGCGGCAAGTTATCGTGAGTCATCGCGAGCCACACCAGCCACCAGTGGTAGACTCATGCGGTTTTTGGACTTTTGTGCACAACAGGGTGTTTGGGCCATAATTTTGGTTCCAGACATGCTAGAAGGACAATCAATGGCTCTATAGACACAGATGATCATCTAGTTTCTAAAAAAAAACTGATTTGGCTCATTGGACTGACATCCCGGGCCAGTCAAAGTTGGTCAATATTGCAAAACCACTCCCACTTTGTGATGTCCCCCTAAGAGAACCCCTTACCCAAGTGAAATAATTTTTTTTAATCGAAACTAGAAGACTTGCTGAATCCGTAGAGGATTTGAACAGCTCTGCAACTGAATTGGCTGGCGAGTTATGGCGTTGCAACTTGGGTAAAAATGTTGGTTGGGAGAGGGTTAACTATTCACACGCTTCACAAAGCTAAGAGAGTCTACTTAACACTTTGAGAACCGGGGTACGATATATTCGTACTTTGATTTCGGCCCAAAACCAGCAGATGTCAGTTGCCTTGCCAACACCCTAGCTCCTCCGCCGATTGCGCTAGAGAGCTGTTTAATGGCTCAAACGGATCGGCTAGCCTAGTAGATTACACTCGAAAAAAAATTTTTGGTTAGGGAGTGTGGATTTTTTGTGAGTGACGTCATAAGTGAAATAGTTTTAGGGTCATTTTGGCACATGTTGCCTGGCCTAGGGCCCAACTACTAGGCCAAAGTGTTTCGCTGAAGTTTTCATTGGAAACTAGACTCGAGTCCGAGTCTTTTGAGCCTTTGATCGACTTTCTAACGTTTCTGGTTCAAAAGTTATGATCTAAAATAAACAAATTAATTAATTATCTAATTAGCTAAT
>Ga0210059_1000270_pt1 | contig 58778 bp, 32 predicted proteins | sample Ectturendosymbi2_FD_188042 | JGI IMG/M metagenome (GOLD analysis project Ga0210059, IMG submission 188042) | Ecteinascidia turbinata endosymbiont from Florida, USA - Sample 2 (SPAdes) (version 2) | ecosystem: Host-associated > Tunicates > Ascidians > Unclassified | place: Key West, Florida... | reverse complement strand
TTTATATGTTGCTAGCCTTGTCTTCCCAACTTTCAGTGTTTTCAAAGTTGTGTATCATGAACACTTTTGCATTCTCTCCTGCTACGTCTGTCATGCCATAGTCTCAGGAACGTATCCTTCAGTGGTCTTATCTTAGGCTTGATCAAAAGTGCATATCACAATTGGCTGAGCATGATGACGTCATCAGAGGGCCCCCTTTTTGGTCTTGCCTCGGGCCCCCCAACCCTAAACCCACCACTGGTCGCAGGGAGTTTTTGTGGGGTCGCGAACGGCAGCCTCAATAGTTTGCTGAAGTCTCGAATTTTTAGAACTTCGTATAGGCTATCAACATTTTGTTACATTAGCAAATCCGAAACATGGTCAGTTCCTTATGAAGTTCACATTATCTTCATTATAATTCCTATTTGGTTTCTCCTATGCAGTTTCAATCGACCTAATTGTAGAATAGATTACTGTGCTGGGCGGGTTAACCCGCGCGGGTTGTGGGTACCCGCATTTGAGGGGCGGGTTGTACTTGTACTTGGTGCAGGGCGGGCGCAGGATGAGGAATTCTTTGTCCGGGCAACTGAATTTTGAGCCAAAGCACATGAACTTGATTAATTCAAAAATCTCAAAGCACGTGGATGTACTAAAGTTGTTTACCGACATTGCGCTTAGGACGGTAGACCTATAGCAATTATTACGTTATGTGATGTAGGCCTAACAACCCATTTTTTGCGGAACGTTACCTCAGACTCTTGCCATGTGGTTGGCAATTGACCATTTCCATTTTCCAAAGCTACCGTCGTACTTGGTGAGGATTAATTCAGTCTAGCAGCCCTTCTGAATGGATAAGACATAGTTTAACGCACAGCTCGTCACAACTCGACTGAAAAGTGTTTTTTATCACCTCAAATCTGTTGACGGGGGAAGATCAGATGTGTGGAAAAGTTTTGGTTGCCAATGAAAAGAATGAGCAGCTTGATTTTGCTGCTTGTCAGACTTGTCTTCAGCCGTGATAATTTTTTAGTAGTTTTCAGACAGGTGCGGATTTGGTAGGCTACAGAAAAAGTGCGTAGCTGGTACGGGTTGGAATGGTCTGCGGGACGGGTACGGGTTAGAAGTGTGTGGGTGCGGGGCGGGTAAGATTTGTCATACTCCTGGGTGCGAGCGGGTTTAAATTTTGCGATTGCGGGGTGGGTGCGGACAAAAATTTAAACCCGCACAGGACTCTATTGTAGAAACACGGCAGCACTAGAAAAATTAGGTGCTGGCCAGTGATGTTGAAATTATGTCAGCCTCGTAAATATTTGTCCTGTTGTGAATACTTTCCAGCTGAAATTCCAACTTAAGGTCAAACCAAATTTTTATTATTATAGTTCCACAGCCTATTACCTTCATTATTTTGTATTCGTTGTATGGTTCACAGTCATGATTCTAGCACAAAGCAGCGCATAGTTGACAGACGGCGGATTCTTACCAGTAGGCCTAACAAATGATAGTGATTTACATAAAAGTTCAAAGTAACTTTCTAACATAGTACAATTTGCGGTTCAAACAAATGGTTGCATCATAAAGAAAATAATGCTCTTGCATTATCTGCAATGTAAACTCGACGCAACAATCTTGTATTCACTTTTTGAATGAAATGGTTATGCTATTCACGACTGAGCGTATTTGCAACTGCGAAAGGATTCCGAAAGACGTGACTTGTTCTCTGAAAAATCCCTGACGCAGTCCTGGTGCGCTATGCAGCAATCATACCCAGACCAACTATGCTCCCTTTTCGTTGCCTGCTTCCATTCGTTTCTACCTACCTCTGTCAGCAGGGGTGGATATTAGGGGAGATGAAGGAGAAACAGCCATCTCGGGTCCGCCTCTTTCAGAGATTCCGCGGGTACACTTTGAGAGTTTTGCACTTAGCTTTTGCCTGGCTTTTTCCAGTCATCGACTGAATATATTTTGAAATCACCAAACACGTCATATCGGTCATAATGTCCAGCAAGACAAACGACCGAAAGGTCTCAGTGAAAAAACAGGTTTCTACCTTGTTCTGTTAAAAAACTTACGAACCACTCTAAAGTCATATTTTAATAAGTTCTGAAGCAAGTCGGATGTTTTTCAAAATATAACAACAATTATTTGCAAATGTGCCAAAGGGGGCTCCTTAACAACTATTTTGAGGCACCTTTCTAGGAGTTTGCCTCAGCCTCCTAAATTCTAATATTAACCCCTGTCTGTGAGGCTAGATTTTCACCCCCTGTCCACATTACAGTTAAACAAAAGTGACAGAAACAAAAGTGACAGTAAAACAAAAGTGACAGTTAAACAAAAGTGACAGTAAAACAAAAGTGACAGTTAAACAAAAGTGACAGTAAAACAAAAGTGACAGTTAAACAAAAGTGACAGTAAAACAAAAGTGAAAGAACAGACTGGACGTTGAGAATGACATGAGATTATTTCTCACCAACACGCCTCCAAAAATTACAAGATTAGTTACACAGCTGCAAGCTCAGTCATCCCACTGATTAGCATGGGTGGTGTTAGTTATGCATATGAATGTAAATACACTGAACGTAACATGTAAAATGATGTGTTTCTTATCTTGTCGGTTGTTATTCGAACATAGTTAGAGTTGAAGGAAACGTCTGGGGCCGAGCGCTTATGTTATATTTTCGAATGGGGTCGCGAGATGAAAAAGGCTGGGAACCACTGCTGTACTCTATCTAGACTCCTGCGTTTAATCTAGTACCTTTGAAATCTGTAATAAACATTTAAGGACTTTTTGCGTTCTCTCAATGGGGAGTTGGGTCGTGCTTCGCACCTCGCGCATAATATCGATGAACAAATCGTGAGGTGCAACAATTCTCAGATAGATGCTTAATTTGTTTGAATTCCCACACGTACTAGCTGCTTAAGCATCAAAACCGAAACTGCAAATAACGGATTAGCCGATCAAAACGCTTCTCAGGGATAGAAAGAGGTGACGAATTGAGCGAATTGACGAATTACACGACGGCGAATTAGACGGATAGAAATGTACACAAAAGATAGGAATTTTGCCGGGACCGACAAAAATGTGACGAATTAAGCGAATTGACGAATGAAGCGATGACGAATTAGACAAATTCTACTGTATACATTTGAAAAATGTATCCAAACACGCATGCTTTTGATGAATCGCGGTTTATGTTCACTCGACACGACTTCCGTAAACAGTATCGCCCAACCGAAAAAATTGTGCGGCATGGTTAAATCGCGTGTCTTGAATCCCAGGGCCTAGGAGAGAGAGGTGCAAGAGGTATGTCGTACCCGGGGCCGGCACGCATGCTAAACTTTTCTGTAATCAAGCCCAAAATTACTAGTGAAAGTGTAAGCTAGTTGCCAGTGTAATAATGAATGTATTTCTAAATCTTAGAATGGTAACCGTTTTATCTATACTCTGATTACTATACAAACAAGCCATACAAGTTCCGACGAGGGCCACAGAAACTAGGAGGCCCGGTATCGGTTTTCGTACCCCCTGATAAAATTTATCTCAGAGGCCCTTTTGAAACCATAGCATTTAGCAATTCAGAAGCAATGTTTTTGTTCTTTGCTGTTCAGCCCCGAGGGGACCAGACTCGTGAATGGACAAAACTACCAATATACTTGGAAAGTACTGCGGTCATTTAATGTTTGTGTCTTTTCAGATAAAACACCACAGATTTCTAAAGTGATGATGATTTAATTTTCTTTTATAGATGAACTCGTGAATTCATAGAACTTTTAAGCAAATTGCGCAGATTTTTAATTCCTCATTAAAAATGCATTTATTTTTCAGCAAAGGGCAATATCTACGATAAAATTTTACATCATCTGTAGTTTGTTATCTGGAACCAGAAAAATATTAAAATTTAATAAACTTTTTTGAAAAGTATCCTGATTTTGTAGTTTCGTAGAGCGAGCTACATAGCAATTGGCTCAATTATGGAATAAAGTGGCTGTCCCCATTTCACTTTATGTTTGACGAACTATTTGGTTATTACAGAGTCGCATCATTTATTGTTCATTCACAAACAATTCCTTTTAGTTTTACCTTTACTCCAAAAGTTTGAAGTTGATGTTTTCATTGCATCTTGCGTCGATTGTGAAACGACTGCTGTTGCTGTCGAAATTGTGTTGGAAACAGCTGCATCCGTCGAAATTGTGTTCGAAACAGCTGCATCCAGCTGTTTTGTGGTCGGGCCGCGAGTTGCAGCGCTTGAATCGACGTAAGCTGAAGAAGCTGAATGTTGATCAAAACAAACTTATCAAAGATAAACTGCAAAAGATTAATGAAGTGTGATCACAACCAAGCGAAACCGTATACAGTAGCTGTGCTGAAAAGTTAGTTTTCGAAAAACGATGAAATCTTGGTTCAAACAAAGCAAACGAAAATTCTTTCGTTTAAGAAAACGTTTGCCGATGAACCAGACCAGGTCATTTGTATAAAAGTTACATGGCTTCATTCCATTCGAGAGTTGGATTACCCTTTTTCGATAACAATTGCTCACTACAGTCTTACACCTGAGTGGCGTTCGTGTCTTACCAAACATTGCGAGTAGATGACGAAAATGAACAACAAAAGCGGATCAAAGAAAACATGTTGGCCGCTACGAACAACAAACCATTGCACTCCGTCCCGTTTCCGTAGAACCCTTGTTTGCATTCGCACACGTAACTTCCCGTCGTTTTGGTGCAAGTAGCGTTTGCATCACAGCGGTTGAAAGTGCTGTTGTCACACTCATTTGTATTATATACAATAGTTATTGACATAAATCTTACCTGTACCTTCACACTCAGTTTTATTTTGCATAAAGCCTGAGTTGCAAGCATGCTTGCAGTTTGATTTTTTCTCAGTGTTGTTGCATAGTAGGCGGTAGTTGCACTTATCTTTGTGGTTTTCGTTGTCATCTGCGCAAAAGAAAAATTGTTCTGGTTAGTACTGTTTTTCGGTAACATCATCACTACTGTGGCCAATAATGAAGTTGAATGCACAGCTATTTTTCGTTACGAACGGCCAAGCGCTAAGCATTCTGTTGGAGATCGATGAATCTCGAGCTCTCGACTCATATCGGTGAAACCCATTTACAGCACCACCTCGAATGCAAAGTTTGTCAAACAGCAATTTTTAAAGACTAACAGAGTTCCCGAAACGCGCCGAACATTACGGTAGATGGAAAGAACTTAACCAAACGAAATGTTTCACATTTGTGGAGATGTATCACCAACATTTTGCTGCTGTTTGCAACGATGAAGATAGGGATTGGCAACCTTTTTTGCACTGCCGAGCGGTTTCAGCCTGGCATTGTTTTGCGGGCGGGTCCTCAATAAAATAATGAATGTTTGGAATACCAAATTTATTACAAGTCATTAGTCATCTGATTCAGTGAGAGACCTGGGCTTGCTTTGACACAACAAGATGTGAGAGACATGGGCTTTGTGAGAGACCTGGGCTTGCTTTGACGCAACAAGATGCTCCGACCTGTGGGGATTATGTCAGTCAATGGTACACGCAGCGTATTCCTTATGTCAGTCGTTCCAGACACTTTTGGACCAATTTGGACTTGTTTCCTCACGGCCGGTAAGTTTTTCACGGAAGGGCACCGGGCCACGGCAAGGTGTTTGCCGATCCCTGGATTAAGATGTGGAGTGTATGGGCGTCCGCAGAAACTTTTTCAGGGGGGTAACGTCGACATTTTGCTTATCCTTTTCAGGTTGCTGGCGATGCAATGCAAATGGACGTTCACAAAACGCTTTACCCTTTCCACAACACAAATAAAATGCCCAATGTTACGGCAGGAGTTACAAAAATGTGCTTCGTTGGCAGCAACAATCATATATACGAGTATTACGATCATTTTCACAATATATGCTATCTACAGATTTTCAAAGCAGGGCACTTCTTTCCAAAGAAGCATTGCCATGTTCGAAACCACAAATTATGACTACATTTTACCTAGCAAGACTTTTAACGTCACTTCGAAACAACATCGGCAAACGCCTGTGATCCTGTCAAGAGCTGCAAACGTCTGTGAACTCACACAGAAACCAGAACTACACCACGATTAAAGACATATTCCCACAAGCCTGTGTAGACGTATTCCAACAAGTCACGTCGTTTTATACTGTGTACGAAGCCTGCATAAGCGTAGTTTGATTAAGGTATTCACTCACGCACTGACGTTGGTCACACTAACAATGGATTTTCAAACTTGTGGAAGCATTGCTGCAGATTCATGCATGGTTCTTTTCACACAGCATAGAACTACGTGACTTTCCGCTTCAGCAGTCACTGTCTCGCTCATAGGTGGTGGAATCGGGGGGTCGCATGGGCCTAGCCTTCCCACTTTTAAATTTCGAATTTTGCCTAAATAAGTTTAAGTAACACAATTAGTATTTGGTCCATTGTTAAAGCAAATCGTTTAATAAAAAATTGTTGCAGAATTATTTGTAATTTGGCAGCATTCGTTATTGTTTGGAAGAATACACCGTGCGCAGTCTGTCACCCTGCTATGGCTTGCTTACCGCATCGGTGTTGTTGAACAGTGCTGCCAGATGGTGTAATACAACACAATTTTTACAAAAATGGTGTAATTTTACAAGCTTGTGTGCAGGGGCGTCGGAAGGATTTTTTCTAGGGGAAGCATTAGTGGCTTTTTCCAAAGATTTTTCCAGGGGTGCTATAAGTGGTGAAATTTCTTTTTTTTCACTCGAAACTAAGAAAACAGCCTTTTTTGCTGAAATTTTCAAACTCCTGCCCCTCTTCCCACACCCATCCTTGTGTGTAGGAAAAGATTCGTGCCACACCATTAAAAGAATCGTGCAATTTCAAGCGTTTCTACACTATTCTGAATAGTGATATTTTGTTTAATCTTATACGCAAATAAAATATTTGACAGATCAATTTCAATTGTGTTTTGATTTTTATTGGCAACTTTAAATAGCTATATATTATTTCTGCGTTGGCAACACAATTTGCCTCCTTACAGACAACTCGCTAATTGCTACATATGCTTTGTCTTATCTTTCCAATCCGGTATTTAATGCAGTTGTAGAATGAGTATTCCCTCATATTGCTTCTGCGTTCATGACATAGGCGTAACCAGGGGGGTACAGGGACATGCCCCCACAAATTTTTAGAACATATGGTTATTTTGTGTTTTCAGAGGCAGTATCCCAAACAAAATAGTATTACTCGCCTAAAAATCAAACGTTTTGGGACCCCAAAAATTTTTGGACCCCTTGTGATGTAAGCTACTTTTCCAAAAGTAGACAAGGGTTCACAATTAAGCTTTTGCATTAGGGTTAGGTTTAGGATTTAGGGTTTTGTGTTAGTGTTTAAGGTTAGGGTTTGCGGTTTGCTTTTAGGATTAGGGTTCAGTGTTAGTGTCTAAAGTTAGAGTTTAGGGTGAACGTTTAGTGTTGAGGGTTAGGGTTTATTGTTGAGGTGACCTTAACCTTAAGGGTTAACGGTTAGGATTTAGGGTTAAGGTATAGGGTTACAAAAAACTAAGAGCAATACTTAATCCTTTTATCTGAGAAGCAACTGACATGTAAAGAAGACGTCACATATTTTGCAGAGCTCAGCAATTTCGTTTGATACGGTTTTTTAGTCTTTTTAAAGCCTAAACCGGATACGGTCGTTTAGACACTGCCAAAAGTTTTAGCATTCACTTTGGAGTTTAAGCAGGAGTCGGAGTCCAAAAGTTAAAAATGTTTCGGAGTTGGAGTGGAGTCGTAGCATATTTAGCCGAAGCAGGAGTGGAGTCGGAGTCAAAAATTTCAGGCTCCGTACACCTCTGGCTTGCGCAATTATCTGTAAAGCTAGTGATATGTCGGCTTAGCTTTGTTTGCTACCACTGCCTCGAATATGTTAGATGATACGCTAGCAATTCGCAAACGCTTGTGCTGCCTTTTACGAGTATGTGTAGAAACCGTTGTTTCAATTCTGTTTTGGTGATTTAACAAAGGTATTCTGGTTTTGGTATCGACCAACAACCATGTAGATAAGTCTACGATCTGTGGTAGCACTGCAGTGCATTTTGCTTGTCTGCGATGTTGAGAAAAGTGCTGTTGATAATATTTCGTGACAAATAATAGCCGACTGAGACACCAGAATTTGCTGGAAGTGGTATGAAGTAATGCTGCTATATAACAAAAGAGTGCTTTTAAAAACGATATCACGGGATACTGAGCATGTTACAAACTTCCATAAACAATGTCAAAATTTTGCAGAGAAGTGCCACACTACATCGCATCGTACTTTAACAGATTAACAAAATCACGGTAACGGAGGAAACCCGGCAAAGAAAATCAAACGTCGCGGCTGGACCTGGTCAAGAAAAGTGTTGATGTGTTAAAATTGAAATAGCATATATGACATAAATGTTATAGTCAATAAGGTAGCCTGTACTTTAGTAAGAGCAAAATATTTTTCTCAATATTTCAGCCCCCCCTTAAAAAATTCTTGCGTGCACCCTTGAACATAACTGTGTTGATTTGCGTTACTTTGTGACTTTGCTTTATGTACGATTGGGCATCCGGACAACAGTCACCTGAACAATTGCCACCTGGACAACTGCCACTTAGAACAATCGTCACCCAGGACAACTGCCATATACTGTAGGATAATCGTCACCGGGACAACTACCACCTACGATAATGCGTGTTACACATCGCATACAAGCACGGGCGTAACGAGGTCAGATGGCGCCCGGAGCAAGAAGCAAGTTTGCCCACCCCATATTCGAACCTGAGGTCTTTCGGTAGCAAATGAAGAAAGTACTTGTGACATTGGGACTTTTCGGCGCCCCCGCAGTGATTCGGCGCCACCATATTGATTTGGCGTCCGGGCAATTGTGCCCCCCTCGTTACACCCTACATGAAAGTTATCAAATTCTGTTTGCAATATCGCGTTGCGGCACGTAGGCCTATAGGACTTCTCGCGGCACGGCCGTTGGGAACCACTGTGCTGCGGTATTATTGCTTCAACACAGCGCAGCTGACATCGAACTCGCAAATCACAAGCTAATGCAAAATAATGCACAGAACTTGTAATGAACGAAAGTAAACAGGTTTATTAAGTGCGTGGAATGAATACGACGCGATAATGTGCATGAGAGAGTTTGCTGTGAAAATAAAAATCTGAAAAGGCGTTAAATATTAATTTTTTTACTGGCTTAACAATGTTTATAAACACAGTATATATTGACATGGATACGACATTCTCCACCCAAAAGTAATAAAACTTGAAGTGAAGGTTAAAAGTGGTCAGAGGATGAAGAAATTTTTGTTATACACCAGCACCTTGAGAAGTTCACATAGCTTCAAATGGCAAACAATGCCAGGAACTCAATATGTCTTTGTTCTACGATAATTTCCTAGCGACGAGCTGATAATAGAGTCCTGCGCGAGTTGAAAATTGGTACTGCAGCATTCTTACCAGACGCACGGTGTGCGGAAGAGCTGCAGGAAACACACCAAGAATTCAAAACAAACCAGAAACTGTACAAATTCAGTCGTGGCACTACAAGACCACGTTATGTTTTAGCTGAATACTGCCTAAGTTGAGGTTGTGCAAATCTCTTTTCATATCAGCCTTATATGGGAGTAGACTGGGTGGCAGTTGTCCGGGTGACAGTTGTCCTGGGTGAGAGTTGTCCTAGGTGGCAGTTGTCTTGTGTGGCAGGCCCGTAGCCATGGGAGGCATTCGGGGCAGTGACCCCCAATTTTTTATGCCTCGAAAAGTTTGTTTTAAACATAAAATAAAAACAAAAATCTTGCCCCTCTAAAACGTATTTTACTCCCCAAACCTTGAAACCTGGCTACGGGCTTGCTGGGTGGCAGTTGTCCGTGTGGTAGTTATCCTGGTTAGCGATTGTCCTACGTGGCAGTTGACCGGTTGCAGTTGTCCAGGTAGCTGTAATTCTAGAACCGTACGATTGATGTGCCTCTGCCGAGAAAGAGCGCGGCCGTCTGACTGCTCCTCGTTCAAGTTCTGTTAGTCGCACTTGCTAATGGCTGTTGAGCTTCGTGGCGACGAAGAGTAATCTCGTCGTATAATCTCTGTTGTTGCTATGCTGTCGTAGTATGAAGCTTGGCGCACTTACAGCTGGGTTTCATCCTAGCGCAATAGTAGCAACTTGTCGCTGTGTACGCAATGTAGTCAGCTGATGCGTGGCTAACATGCTATGTTTGCAGGCTGTTCCTTTCACCAAAGTTTTCATGTAATTAAACAGAATTCAACTTTGCTTCATTTCAAGAACGACAGTAAATTCAGCAATCCTGCTTTTTTGAAAAAAAGTTAGCGAAAGATTTTGTTTCGTTGCCATGTAAATTGCACTTTGATATTTTATTTATTTGAATAAAACAAGAGAAAATTGAGTGGTAGTTCATAAATATTTTTGCTAATAGCATATTCGCTAGTAGTAATGCAGCCACTCACCCAAAATAACAAAAGCTTTCCATGTCAGATGCACATCTTTCTGCCACCAAGTAATAGGTCCTTGTTTGTCGATTCGATAAACGTTGGCCACGAAATAACACGTTTCACTGCATGAAATATTTGCACTAAATCTATCCGGTTTGTCTTTCCTGCCTGTTGTATTGGTGGTAATGTTGAACGGATCCTTGCAAAAACAGCTTCTAATAGGTACATTTACTATTTTGCCTTGTTGTGTGTCATCTGTTTTGTTTCCAATTTTAAATGTACCGTTGCATTCCCGAACTGATGTGGTGCCTGAAAGAGTAAATTTTTGGTTTGCGCTAGTACGAAGCTGCATAGATCTGCAAATTAAAAATTAAATATAAACAACAGCATTGCTTCAGAATTCGGTAGATTTACATGGGGAAACGTGAAAAAACGAGAATGCCGTAAAAAAGCTTAAAGAAAGGTGGATTCTTGGTTTTGTATAAAAGTTTCGAAAAAATTAAAAATACGTTTTAACACCACAAGAAATAATAGCCCGTCATGAATTTTCAAATCGTTGTAATCATCTGAAATTTTGTAGTAATACATCTGATGAAGTTCTCGCTGTCAGTGCATTGTAAAAACGACGGATTATTTTGCGACAATTCGAGACAAAAATAAGGTGTAATCTAAATATCTAATACAGCACAACCATTCGACGACAACTTGTTTGAAAAACTACTAGAGAGATTTTTATTACGCTACACACAATGTTTGATCAAGCTTAACCCATCTCTTACTGTTTTACTCAGTGGAACATCACATCGATGCAAACATTACTGAGGTGATGCTGATGGACCGTTGAAAGCGAAAGTTCTTTACGTAATTTCCTGATTTCTTTTTTTAACCGCAACTGATGATGATCTAACGTTTGCATTTTTCTAAGGTACTGTACTTAAATTTTACTGCGTGGATGAAACTTTGCGATCTTCACTGCAAATGCTGGGAAAACATCTTTAAAAATTGATGACAATACATGTAAAAAAAAGTATGAAAAAATATCCGTAGACCTTTTGCTTTCAAACATTATAGAAAACGTCTTAAATCCAGTCAATTCTTACAGGTTTTCGTAATTAGAATAGCGGTTGAGCGAAAAGTATATAAGTGTATTGACGTTCACTGAAATGTAATAGAACTTTATTTAAAATCCCTTATCAGTTAAAGAGAAACGATGAGTGCCGTCTACCAATTTATACCATTTGATATGGTCAAAGTATACATCACATTGAAACATCTTTGTCATCAGACAACAGTAACATACTTCGTTGTGAATATATATGAAATTTTCCTACCTTTCATGTTTTGTTTATGATCACGTTTTGCAATATAATTTATTGTTTTTTTCACTCGCATTTATCTTGCATAGAGATACAAAAATAGGAATAATGCTTTCACACAGTGGCGTCGCCAGAATTTCTCATTTAGGGTGCAAAGCTTGGGCAATTGCGGTACTCAGAAATTTACAAACTTTTCTAATTTTTCATTGAAAAATGTTTTTGATGAGCGAAACAATATTTTCACGAACAGAGAGACACGTCGGTGTTCACAGAAAACTTGCTTGTTCTTTTTAAAGTTAGGTACGTTATGTTTCCGAAATAAGGACCACGGCCTCCGTTCCAACTGAATCCTCGTTGCTCTGACGCAAACGCAAAACCAATCCAGGTTCGCGAGACTAAAATATAAGAATTGAATCTTTCGACGTTGTTTTTGTATTTTTGTCATTTTAACATCTATTTTATCAAATCAGCTGAAATCTTCTTTCTACTTGTAACATAAATACCAATAATTATTGGTAATTACGTTATAATGTGCCTTGCGTCGTTAAAAATGTTACCTTTGCTGGAAGCTGTCAAATCCAAAAGGACAATGCAAGCGAAACACAAGTATATCCGTGGCACCGGCATCCGGAAATTGAGAAGTTATAAATAGTGTGCAAGAACTCTAAAAAGGAACTCTGCTGGATTTAAAACCCTGAGATAGAAATATTTGCACAGTTTTGAATGCTATGGTTGTTATTCTATGCATGAGATCTGTTGTTGGTATAAAAAATCTACTAAAAGATTTTGCATGTTGCTGTGACAACAGTCGAAACCTTATTTGCAAACATTAGCATTAAGCACTGTAGTTACGTATTCATATTTCCACTGAAAATAAAAACAATGAAGCTGCCTTAGCGCTTTGCGGTATAATGGTAATTTCACCGTCTGAAGGCACAACCATGACTTACGCACAGCAATGCTGTTACTGATGTAGAAAAACATCCTAAACTATTCTGTGGTTCGGGCAGTGACGTATAGCTATATCCTCAAATGAAAGAAGTAATTCACTGTAAAAATCGTAAAAGAACGTGTGTGTCATGCCAATAATAGCTTTACTCTGCACACATGGGCGTCGGAAAAGGGGGGAAATCCCTCCTGGATTTTGAAATTTTCAGCAAAAAAAGGTTGTTTTCTTAGTTTCAATGGGGAAAAATCAATTTCACCACTTTTAGCCCCCCGTGGAAAAATTTAGAAAAAATCTCCTAGTCTCCCCCTGGAAAAAATCTTTTCGACGCCCATGCCTGTATATAGGTGTGCGGGAGTGCATATATTTGGGGATGCAAAAAATGTTAGCCCAACCTTGTTTTCCCCAAACAACGTTTAAACACCAAATCTTAATGCTAAGGCTAAAGCGTACCATTGTAAACAAATCAAGGTGTGTGCATGCTTAATTACTAATCGTCAAATGTCAGTAACAAATGAATTTATGCGTGAGTCGCGCTATTGAAATTCATGTACAAATGAAATTCAAGGCGGCAACGTATTGCCATACAAGTTCGTTGATGTGGGTATCTCCATCTCGTTGATGAATTACAAACTGACAGATTTCTCAGCCCTGAGTTTGAAATTGCTATCATTTATACACAGGCCCGTAACTAGGGGGAAGCAGGGGGCGCCGCCCCTGGAAAAATGTGTTGGACATAGTTCAAAAATATTGGGCCCTTCTCAGTAAACTCTTCTCCCCCCCTGGTGTCGGGCCTGTTTATACACCTTTATTACCAAATCATATAAATGACGAGGTAAATAAACGCAATCCTGAAAAGAGTGTATCACTATGGGGATCAAACCTTATGCCCTCAATTAGCAATCAATATTCTGCATAGCCATATATGTGAACAATGGTAATATTTATTGTGTTAACAAATGTTAGGTAATTACAATAAACTCCCCCAAAAACTGCTGCTCAAGACACCACGTATGGAAGGTGTTGTTCAACGTCTTCATCTTCAATTTTTTTATATAAGTTGTAAACCAGGGGTCGGCAACGTGCGGCTCTTCAGCTCCTCCAAAGTGGCCCTCTGAATTTGAAAAAACTTGGAATTAAATTTGCATTTGATTATTATTAGAATTGGGTTGATTACATTTTAGCCTACATGCCCCTATGAAGTCGCATGAAGAATGAAATGGTGTCAACGTTTTGTGGCTCCTGACCGGTCCTATATGCTTGAAGATGAAGCAGAATGGCTCTTTTGTTAAAAAAGTTTGCTGTCCCCTGTTCTAAACTTATTGTTCCAACCCGACCACAATAATATCTAAGATCTGTTCTTATCTAGCGCAAATGCGTGCATTTGTGTTAGCCACAATCGCAATCAATCTGGAAAAGGAGTACAACATCAGGCTACGATCTAAGCCTAAGGTATTACATTGCCGCAAATAGGTCGTCGCAAGTAAGGTACTTAAACGTTTACAGCTTCTATAATCACATTATTAAAATCAAAATCATTCCAGTTTTGACAGTTAAATGTGCACTGAAAACAGCATGCTAAAAAAAGCACTATGGAACTGATTCAGACATTAATACTGCAGCCTGTATGATCAACTACCAAAGAATGTGTACAAATGCAAATGTCCAATGACAAATGACTTATAACCTCAACAAAAATATTTTATAAAAATAGCAGTGCTTCACTGTACTGCATTAGTGAATTATGCAGAGCAGTAGGTAGTGTAGTAGATTCTGTTCGTACTGTTCGTGAAAACTTTACTTATCAGCATAAACTGAAACACTAAAATTTGGCAGGATGCAAATGTGAAATTCATTGCATGAAACAAATGGAAAATATGAAAACCTACACAGTATAAAATCACAGCCACAATACTACCACACAACATATTGTAGCTACAGTTACTTAGTTAATTCTGTTCATGAATACTTCACAGCAACAGATTCACACTTGTAAATCTCACAACATCAAGCAAGTTGGAAACACGATACCTTTGCAGTACCTTATCATCAGCGTTCCCTCTAAGGTGCGCAATTGCGCAGTACCACCAGACAATTTGAGCAGTGCTATCTCATTCTCGAGCACTTCCAACATTCCAAATTTAATACGGTATATGTATATTGCATAGACCTTTTGAGGCAGGTAACGCTGTACTGGTTGTGTGTCTGCATGGTTGCGCAGTTGCATGCGCTTAGTGCGCAACAAATCAAACATTTGCTCAGCGGAGAATTTTCTTAGAGGGAACACTGCTTATCACAGCTACACCACATTATTACCACAAAACAATTGCAGCTGCACATTAAGTACTACGCCCAATGATAACTTCACACTAATGAATCAAAGGTCCATTATTATTTTTAAGAAGCAATTCACAGCTGCTTTCACTAAGTACTGCTGCCCATGAAAGCATAGCAGCAACAAACGGAGCCTTGAAAATTTCACAGCATGAAACAAACTTGAAAAATGAAATGTCCTCAGTATCAACCCACATCATTTACAGCTACATTTTAGTTGTTGTAGCTCAAAAACACTTTACAACATCAACATGTCGGCGTTTAAAAAAATTAGCGTTGGTTGGAATGTTGGGTTACCACTACATGTTCCTAATTTTAAAATATTTCTAACTCTATCCATATTTGAATGAGTTTGCTTCAGTTGGCCCAAATTTGATTTGGGCTATTGGAATTTACCCAAATGTTTATAATACAGGAATTTACCCAAATGTTTATAATACAGTGTGTGGTTCCGGTATCTCAGTGTGGCTTTCGTCGCGCGCGGGCCACTGACATGATTTTCGTTGCAAGACTTCTTCGGGAGAAATGCAGGGAACAACACCGTGACCTTTTTATTACCTCCAGCGACCTTACAAAGGCTTTCAACACCGTCAGTCGTGATCGGTTGTGGCAAGTCCTGGGCAAATTTGGATGCCCTATACATTTTGTTAACATCTTACGGGAATTCCAGACTGATATGAGTGCCCGCGTCGTGCATGGAGGAGAAATGTCGGAGAGTTTTGGTGTTAACACAGAAGTTAAACAAGGCTGCATCCTAGCAACAGTTATTTTCAACCTCTTCCTTGTGGCAGTGACTCTCGTCTTTCGTCACAACATCTCTGCTGCAGATGGTGTTCGCATCAAGTACAGCCTCGACGGCAGCTTGTTAATATCCGCCGTTTGCAAGCAGTGACAAAAGTAACAAACGACACCATCTTCGATCTACAATACGCAGACGACGCTGCCCTGCCCAGCCAGACGGCTTGCAACGACAGCTGGAAGCCATCTCTTCTGTATCTCTCGCGCAGAACTGGTCGTTAACTCCAAAAAAACGGAAGTCATTTACCTTCCCTCAAATTCGTCACCGCCCCCAACTTTTTACATCAGCGGGGATCAACTTGGCCTCACTGAACAGTTCACGTACTTGGGAAGTATCATTACCTCCACACGTGATCTCACTGCGGAGATTCAACACCGTGTTAAACTAGCGTCCGCTTCCTTCGGGCGGCTGTCCAAGCAAGTTTTTACGAACCGTGACCTTTCCACACTCATCAACTTGGCCGTTTACAACGCTATCTGCATCTCGACATTGCTCTATGCATGTGAGGGATGGACACCGTACCGTCGTCACATTAGAGGCCCTTCACATTCCGTGTCTTCAAACTATCCTGCACTTGCACTGGTGGTAAAAACTACCTCATGTTGAGATTCGCTGCAGAGCAGGCACAACATCCCTCGAGACGATACTCCTCAGAAGACGAGGTGGCTCGGCCACGTGATAAGGATGCCTGGAAACAGACTTCTCCGCCGCCTACTTTATAGTGAACTCTCCTGCGGCCGACGTTGGGTGGGGGGTCAAAAGAAACGTTTCAAGGACCACATTAAGTCGTCCTTAAGTAAATGCGGGATCTCTTTTGACAGACGTGAAGAATTGGCCGGGGACCGAGAAGAATGGCGTGCAATTTGCGACAAGGGGCTGGCAACATTCGAACAACAACGCGGCAGGGATCGACCAACAACGCGGCAACATTCGAACACCACATATTGATGTGGCAGTGGCAAAGCGTATGCGCAGATATCAACAGCGCAACCAACCACCCCCAACAACAACGCGGCAGGGATCCGCATGTACAGCATGTGGCCGTGTTTGCGCCTCGGTCTTCTGACTGAGTAGCCACATGTGCCGACACAAGGAAACGCGTTGAGCAGTGTCATCGTCGAACCGGCGGACAACTAAGAGAGAGAGAGAGATATGCAAGTCTGAATGAACCTCTTCTAATGTACCCAGATGGTTCCACTTGAACCCAAGTTTCAACGAAGCTGTTTCAATTACCCAAATTCGATTGAGGCTGTTGGAATTTACCCAAATGCTTCCAATTGTATCCAAATTTAAATGAAGCACTTGTATATTACCCATATTGAATAAAGCTATTTAAAGTTACCCAAAGTTGAATGAAGCTGTTCCACTTGACCAAAATTTGAATGGAGCTACTGCCATTTAACCAAAGTTGATTTAGTCTGTTGGAATTACGCCAGTTTTTTTGATTTATGAAAATATTTCTAATTTCACCCAGATTTGAATGAAGTTGTTTTAATTTTCTCAAATTTGATTGAGGTTGTTAAAATGTACCCAAGTGATTCCAATTTTATCTAAATTTAAATAAAGCTTTTATAGTTCAGACAAGTCTAAATGTACTCAAATTTCAATAGAGTTATTCTATGTAGCCCAGCTTTGAATATGACTGTTTGAGGTTGCCCACTATTGAATGCAGCTGTTGCAAATTGCCAAAATTGGATTTAACTGATGAACTTCACACAAATATTTCCAATTCATGTATATGTTTCTAATTTCATCCAAATTTGAATGAAGCTTTTTTCATAGATTTAAGCTATTGGACCGTACACAAATGCTCCTAATCTACACAATTGTTTCTAATTTTACCTAAAACTTGAATGAAGTTTTTTAATTGGCCCAAATTTGATGAAAGCTGTTGGAATTACCAAATGATTTCAGTTCACTTAAAGGCAGTGTCTATTTTGCCATCAGAGGCAAAAAACAATGACAAAATAGTCTCAACAGAGCTTTTGCCGTTCATGGCAAAATAGACACTGCCTCACTTAAATGTGAATTTAGCTGTACATTCTGCCCTAATGTTGAAAATTTTCGGCCGAATAATGGCCAATTTTCCAGCGTTGGGGATGTGACCGCATCCCCTGCATGCCATGCGGTTATGACTCTGTATATAGTTTTACTTATCGGTGCGTTCCTATGGAAAAGCTAAACATTTATTTTCCTGTAATTTTTAATGACATTTTGAATTGCGAAGTAACTAAGCAGTCGGATGGAAAGCGGCGTTGTCTCTTAGTAGTGTTGCTTCTCGTATGTTTTTTAGTACTTTACTGTTTGCTCTTTTCAAACAGTCGCCCGCGGATCTGTGAACAGTTTAACGAAATTCCACGATGAAGAACTTTTATGTGTTGTCATCGCCAGCAACAAAACTTTTTTATTCTTCTACTTTTTTACTTTTAACCTCGCAGAGTTTTGTCCTAAATTACCAAAGCATTGTACCTGCAAAACGAAAATCACAACGTTTCCGAAACTTCATCCACAGTGACTTACAGATATGAAGATGAGCCTTCAGCACTGCAATTGCGTACCCACACTGGAAAAAGAAACACCGCTGTCATTACCTTAGCTATATTTGCTGTGTAGGGTCTGGTCGCTGCCTGAGTGCGTTCACAACAACAGCTTAGGCCTCTTTAAGGAAAAGCAGCGGTTTTAGATTTTTCCGAATGAGAACAGTTCGATTTCATATGGTTGTTAAGATAGATTGAAAGCCCAGGTTTGCTGTGAGCTTTCAGGCAATCAGCCATCTGGTCTCTGCTTTCACGACTTTGCGATGATTCGGACTTGCACATATCTGTATTCGGTTAATTAGTCCCCACACAGGTGACACAAGCGAATCAATCGGCAAAATTCTTTAAAATAAGATGGTTTCACGTAACGCTGCGCATCCTCAGTCCTAAAATTTGGAAGCAATACTCACTGGAGAAACGCTGAAAAGCTCAAGCATGCATAACAAACTCAAGACTAAAATGAATAAATCAGAGCACAAGCTGAGGCAATGAAAAACTAGAAAATACGTCTTTCCCAAATAATTGCTTTCACCGACTTCAAAACTAACTGACGCCAACTATCTTCGAGCAACGCAACAGACCCATTGATGCCTGAAACAACACGCTGTAGCGTTGGTAGAATGCGTAAGCAAGACAGCGCTGTAACGTTGGCAACCAAACTCTACAGAGCGACTATAAAACTAATGCTGAACGCTGTGACGGAAGTTAACGGCATTGCTAGTACACTGTGTGGTGGAAAAGGTCGCAACACGTCAAAGAACAGCGCAAAAGGTAGCAAGAATTATGTCACACAGGGGAGGATCATGTTTTGAATGTTAATTTTTGTGCGTCAAGTTGGTGATATCATTGACCTTTACAGGTGTCCAGAGAGTGAAAACTGGATTGTTCTACAAAAGTAACAGCATATGTTTCATGTATACGTGGTTTATTTACGTTGCCATGGAACATTGAATACTGCCGCGACAAAGCCATGTGGTCTTTGTCATCTTTACAATCTGGTTTGTTCCAATTACTTTGGTGCGACGACCATCTCTTGGAAAATTTGTTTACGGTTTGGCGGAGATATTATTCATTGGCATATCACACAAGTCGTTGTATAAAACGCATAGTTTGCCCATGTCAAGTTTTGGTTCAGCGAGAATTGGTTCAGCATGGTACCATGGATCTGTGGTGTTTTCCAACGCTCCCACAAAGTGTACAGTGTTTGCAAGGCCCATGACACACCCCATGGGCGTCGGGAAGGGGGGGAAGGTGAGGCCTTGGTCCCGCCTGGATTTTGAAATTTTCTGCAAAAAAAGGTTGTTTTCTTAGTTTTGAGTGAAAAAAATCAAATTTCACCACTTTAGGCCCTCACCCTGGAAAAATTTAGGAAAAATCTCCGAGTGGCCCCAAAGTAAGGCTTGTAGTTTGCTAGTTTTTGGCCAATGGTGGTATGACTTTTTTAGGTAATCAAGCCATTTTAGGTAGCTTCTTCGCAAAGGGAAGTTTGAGCGTATCGCTTGTTCTTTGAGTCGGCTTAAGCTGCTGAGATAATATTTTTTCCTTTGGTTGAGACGCCTCATTCTTATTGTTTCTCCAAATAAAATTGACTTAAATGTCGTCTGTGGGTGGTGTGATTTCCCGTTAAATCACACCAACCAAAGGATGCACAGTGGTACGCGAAATGAGGATGCATAGTGGACGGAGGGTGCGGATTGGACAGAGGATCCTCTATAAAAAGTTTGTGGATTGATTCACTTGTTTGTCACTTCTGTGGAGACTAGTTGTTAATAAAAGGAAGATTGACGAATGTCACAAGGACGGCCGTGGCTAAACAGCAACTGCAACAAGCAGTTTGGACTACGATCGGTGAGTTGGAGAAACTGGAACATCTAGAAATCATAACAGGCACATCGAGTGCACCAAGCAGAAATTAAAAAACATTCGGTACTGCTTGGCCATATCTTGTCAGCGTTTACGAGTAACTGAGTTATGAAGTATTTTGTGTACGATATCAAGTGTACGTATTTATCGTAGCTGTGGGGCGATGCTTCGTCATTCTTTCGAGTGTTTTGAATAGAAGTCGTGTTTCTGTTAGAAAAGACTTAGACTACATCTATCTGAACTTCACTGTAGAAACAGTGTTGTGCAGGAATCTGCAATTTTGATCCAATCCAAAACGTGTGTATATCATGCAACATCCGTATCTTATCGTTATCAGTAAAATTTCATTTATCCGTTTCCAATAATTTATCCACAACCAATTTTTAAAGGCTCGTGCCGACTGTGCTGAAACCACTACGCGAGGTACTGATTAAAACCAGATGAAACACAACACCATATCTAAACAGACCCATAGGCGTAGCTAGGAGGGCAGGGAGCCATGGCCCCCAAATTTTAGTATAACCAGTGATTTTGTGCTTTGAAAAGCGGTATCCCAAACAAAATACTGTTTCTTGTCTAAATTCAAGCATTCGGCCCCCCAAAAAAAATTTGGGCTGGCTACGCCACTAAATAGACCAATATTAGAGAATTTACTCGCAATCCCAAGTAACTGTGGCAAATTTATGTCAAGCTTTGAGTATAATCATTTCATCTCTCAAACCACTGTGACATCGACTTCTCTGAAGATATACTTGGTCTATAGCAGGGGTCTCCAAACTACGGCCCTCGGGCCAAATCAGGCCCGCCATGCTATTTCATCTAGCCGCAAAGACATTTTGTCAACAATGAAAAAATAATACATTTACGAAACATTTGCTGATTTGGTGGAATGCAGGGCCGGTTAACCATTGAGAAACCGGGCAAATGCCCGGGGCTTCGCGCTTGAATACCAAACACTCCTTCGCCGGTTTTTCATGTTTTTAGGCTGTTCAACGTGCATCAAAATTGTAGAGCTTTTTGGTTACTGCGTTTAGTACATAGACAGGAAACTGACAACTTTGGCATTAATCGTTTTTGAGTAACTTTAAAAGAACTGAACCAAACAGCACCACGCATTTGTGACCCTTGAATTAGATCGAAATCAGTGCATCCATGGGCGTCCGCAGAAATTTTTCCAATGGGGCAACGTAGAATTTTGCTTATCCTTTACAGGTTGCTGACGATGCAATGCAAATGGAACGAACGTTCGCAAAACGCTTTACCCTTTCTACCCCAGTTAGTCTGTGCTGGTTGAATCTCAATTCTCAATCTTTTCTACACTTCGGCTATCAGAAATGCTTTTTCTTTCTATTTTGGAGCACTTTCTACAAATAAGTCATCTTTTAAGAATAATCACCGGCTGCTAGAGGAACATGAGGGATGAAAAAACAAGAAAGTTAGACACTCTCGCAAAACTGTTTCAAGTAATTGAGAAGTATAACTATATATTGACAAGACTATCGGACAACTTACTGAAATTAGAACACCACGCAGGCTTAAAAAACTGAGCATATGAATTACGAAAACTCGCCACAGCTAATATAGTTTTGCACTTAGTGCTCACTAAGAAGTCAGAACTAAACCTTAACGATAATATTAAAGATGTATTCTCACAAGTCTGCAAATACCTATTCTAATAAGCCACGGATTTTTATACTGTGTGAAAAGAAGCCTGCACAAGAGTCATTTGATTAAACCAGTGGTCTTCAACTTTTTTGTTCAATCGCCCCCCTAGAGGAATTTTGCTATGAAATCGCCCCCACTCATCATTTTACTGTTGTCCAGAATATTATTGTATTTTGAAAATAACGGGCAATCTAGTCAGTACAAAACAACGAACAAACAAAACGAATGCAATTGCGTTTGCAGAAAAAATGTCATTCATTTCCAAAAAACAGGTGGTTCCAACTACTGCAAACCTTGGCCCTGGCTTTTTATCTGTAAGTTTTTTTAAAGCAGGTTACAAGTTGGTCAGCCTAAGCCGTATGGCGTTTCCATCGGTCTTGTTCATATCATGACGATTACGGTATTTATTACGCATGTGCAGTATTTTGGTGAAACCTTGCTCAGGAAAATACGTTGTGGGAAACTCCAGTAGTAATAACTTAACTTTTCCCCAAACTTCCGGAAAACGCTCGCTGCACTTGATCCAAAAGTCTGACCATCCGTGTTAGTAAAACATGGCACAGGCTTCATCAGGCCTGTAGCCATGTTTTAAAGTTTGGAGGGACAAAATACATTTTTAGGGGGTCAAGATCTTTTTTATTATATGGTTTAAATAAACCTTTCTGGAAACAACCAAATTTGGAGGCACAAAAAAATTTGGGCACTACTTCGGAATGCCCTCCGTGGCTGCCGGCCTGGGCTAGTTAACTGGCAAAAAGGCACTTCACGCAGTCATTTTCTAAGCAATCCAACTTTCGGTGTGATCTCCACAACAGAATGACGTCTTACCAAGCCTCAAACTGCAGGTGGCGAAAACGATTTTTTGGAATACTCAGTTTAGACAAGATGGGTTAGTTGGACTTACTCGCTAGCGTAAGTTTTCTCTTTCCTAGCCAACTATACAGGTATACTCTGCCATTAGTCAGATGCACACAGTACAGTTATATCCACAAGCACAATAAAACACTCGAACTGACTGAAAAACACGATTAGCACGTTTTGCAACTTGCAGCTAACTGTAATTAATTTAAGCTAACTGTAATTAATTTAAATCGTCTTGCAACAGATATTTTAGATATTTTTTCAATAGAGTACACTTAGTTCCATTGTTTTACTCAAGTTACCAACTAAAGTTATAAAACACTTAATAATGGACCATGACGTGTTTGCCTATCAAATAATTGTTTGGCAATGCTCTGTCGAACATCATGTGAAGTCTTGCTTCAAAGCAATTATTCAAATGATAACTACAGTTGGAGGGATTTGTGACAGTTCATGGCGAAAAATAATTAGGCTAAACATAATGGCAACTTATGATTAATAATCCCGATCGCTGCGATAGTCGTTGCGATATTTAGTGGTAGCAATTTTATTATTCTTGGACCATTTTTAGTATCTGAAGTTTTCCTCTTTCAAAAATGGAGTTCGGCCGACTAAGTATATTCGGATGGGTATACTAGTATTGATCGCTTTTAACCAATATAAGTAAAATAAACGAACTAATGCATACTACTGCATACGAGAAACATCCAAAATCCTGCGCGTGCTGATACGTATAGATGCTTGCAAATATTATTGTTGGTTGTCCCTTAGTTGATGCTGCTCATGCAACGGCTCGGTCAACAAACTAGCAACTACTCATTGCAGTAGTTTCTCCAGTATTGTATTTTGTTTTAATACCTAGAAATTCGTCATAACGGCAGTATTTGGCTGCCAACCAGTAGTACTCCTTGTAGCGTTGGATAATGTCCAGTAAGGCGATACATAGGACAATGTTAGTTTGATTTTCACATCACCAGTCCTATATATTGTGTTTTATAATGTTAGTTAGGAACCATGGAGTCGAAAGTGATCAAACGATTTGGCTCCAAAGTGGAAAATGTAGTTTTTATTTGTGGAATCAATTCAGAATGTCAGTATATTCTAACTTGCAGAAATCGCCCCCCTGGAAACTAAAATCGCCCTCCAAATCTGGTAAATCACAAAATCACCCCCTCGGGGCGATTTCGCTCCCGGTGAAGACCACTGGATTAAACTATTCACTCGGGCACGTTTATCTCAGTTTCACGCTGACAATGGATTTTTCAAAGTTGTGCAAGCACTGCTACAGATTTATTCATGCTTCTTTTCACACATTATAAAACTACACGTGGCTTACCGCTATCAGCACTCAGCACTGTCACTGCTTCGCTGCTTTGCCTGCCAAAGATGTCTGTGTTCAACGGTCACATGCAGGGCTCCCATTCAGTGATTTCTAAGTTGCGTAGAATTACGAATCATCTTCGAAGTTCAGTTGGGCAAGAAAAACTAAACATGTTTTCTATGATGAGCATGAAGCGTGAGATTCTTGGAGATACGGACTTGGAGACAATCATCAGCGATTTCGCACGCAAAAAATGCGGCGTCATGAAACTTTTCGTAGTTGACTCTTTTCAGAAAGCACAGAGTGACAGAGACCATGGCGCTTCAATAAATTTGTTACTAAGTATTCTTCGCAATCTAACGCCTTCGCAATTACCTTATAGTGCGCTGACGTAACGATTAGTTGAAAAGTTCTTGTCGTGATTGTGAAGGCAGCAGTCCTAGATCAAACAAAGCGCTGTTGTCCACTAGATCACGAAACAGTTAAAGGTGTAACTATTGCAGGTGTGGCCAAACCTGCTCTATGTATGAGCCACATATCGTAAAACCGATGTTACAAGGGGCCGCAACATAAAAATATAAAAACACGAATTTATTTGCAATCTACGCTTCTGTAACATCATAATTCTTTTTGGAAAGACTTGCAAAAGTAATACTGTACGGCACGCTAGCCACCATAGTACCATTTTACAATATTTCTACACTTTTCAATATTAATAAATAATAAAAAACAAATATATATATATAATTTTCCGGAAAGCTCAAAGAGCCGTATGGAAAGGTTCGAAGAGCCGCAGTTTGGCCACCCCTAAACTATTGTAAAGCTCTCATCGCAAAACTTCAGTCAAATGGTACCGTTTACGTTCATATTTTGCTCATTTCAATAGTAAAGGCCCCGTTTAATCCAGGGTTTCCCAACCTGGGGTACATGTAGCCCCCGGGGTACATTTGCCTATCCGAAGGGGCACATTTAAGATTAGCAATATAAGATAGAAACATATTTACATATTGTTTATTTCCAAATATTTATACATATATCAGTTAATATTATTATCAAAAGCCATTATATGCTTATTGTTGAATATATCTATGAATAATCATAATAAAACATTCTGTCATAAGACATTTTATAGGTACATGTTCATCTGTCGAAATTTTGAAGTGGTACATGCTTATCTGTTGAAATGCTGTAGGGGTACATAGTAAGAGAAAGGTTGGGAACTCCTGGTCTAATCAGACTAACTCTGAAGCGAACATCTGTTTGCTTTCATATACTGCACGCTATTCGAAAGGACTTATTTTACATTGCGTAGACAGCACACCAGCTTGAGTTTGTTATCTCAACTCTCTATACAGTACCTTTAGCAGAAAAGGTTGTGAAGCACAAGTTGTTTCACTACACTGACCCGGAAATATCTGCTGTCTGCACAGCCGCAAAACTTTTTCATCGGTGATACTAAGCTCATACATGATCGATGATAGCTTCTTCCGCTATGGCACAAATGCATGGCAGTTGAGGCATAGTTATAGTTTCAGCAGAGGTGTAGCCTAACGTTGAAATCTACTGTTGATAGGGCACCAAGGACAGAAAACGTTTGTATCCACACGTGCTATCCAACAAAAATATAGATTTCAGTTACAAGTATTCTGGCGTTTTCAACTAAATGATATAAGCGAAGGAAGGACAGCAAAAGTTGTGGTGAACACACCTTTTACAACCGGCCGCAGCCAATATGCGTGGGAATAGAAGTCTTGCGAATGCTGATGTCAACTAAAACTTAACCAAATATCGACCTTTTACACAGAACCGTCGCCAGAAAGTCGTCAATAGGGGTGCTTTACTTTTGTGTGGGGGGGCTTTACGCTCATGCAGAGGGGCTTGACATTCAATTTTGACAATAATTCCTCTAATTTATAGTGTTTCATATTTTCAATTTTGGGGGGCTTGGAGCCCCAAGATTGGAGCTTTGTTTGGGAGGGCTAAGCCCACCATCAGGCCCGGATTTCCAATGGGGCTACCGGGGCTAAAGCCCGGGGCCCCCTTGTAAGCGGGGCCCCGTATTCCTTCCAAAAAAATAAGTCTTCCTTAAATAGCTTGCATCCTTGTCGCACAAGCTTTGCAAATGCCAATACCTAAACTCGGTTGTTCAACTTGTCTGTAATCTCCATAAATCAAATATTGTATTTCGTATAGGCCTACCTTTAGAACGTGGTTAGGGGTGCTAATCATGAAATAAAATGCAATGAAAATGCTTAAGTTAAGGCCTGTTGTGTTCGTAGCTCATCTGCGCCTGCTCTAGGAATGTGTTCAGACTGGAAAGTAAGATTCGCCGAGGCTATCCTCAGGTCTATAGTTAAGACCGCTAAAGATTTTAAATGCTACAAACATGTTTTGTCTAAACGTTTAACGTTTATTTTTGCCGCAATATGTTTAGAAACGTTTTAATCATTACGATGAAACCTGATGAAAATCACCACATTTTGAGCGACTTTTAACTTCTCACAGTTTGTTATATATTAATAAGATGTGGATTGGAAGAAATTAAAATTGTTATGCTTTGTTCAGTTACAGTAACATCTGATAGCCAGAAAACTTTTGAGAATATTTACATGCTTCTACCCCACCACGTAACATTAGTGATATTGACCACTTCTGAGCTACTTTCAGGTTGTTTCAACCACATACGCAGAAATGGTTTTGGACTTGGTCTCATGAGAGTGCCGCATTATGCAAAAAGTCAATCTTGCGTGAAAGCGGTGTCACCTGACCTGCGATAGCGTAGGGACATTGATTTGCCGAGCCGTTCGTTGTTGCGCCATGCCATGTGTTGTGGTTACGATTAGCCCATATCTACATTTAGTCTAGTCATGCCTTCCAAATTCATCTGCGTTTTGTAAAAGTTAGGATAAACTCAATATCACTATCCAAAAAGTTAGCTTCCTCGTTTCTTTGCTATTCCTAGTGCGAGGTGCAGCCACACCAATACCACCAAATAAAATGCATTTTCATCAAAATGCAATCAAACTCCTAGCAAGAGGACTAAGCGCAGACAATGACTAAGTTCCATAACTCTGACTAGATTCCGTAACTCTGACATCGATGGTACTGAATCCACATTCAGGATACTGCTGCTGCTGTAATGTACAAACAGCAGCTCAACGCAGTCAGCAGAAAATGACCATTAGTTGTGCAAGGAAGTCAAAAAACACTGAAAGTTGGTTTTAATTGCAGCGCCAGCGTTAATGGAAAAGATCTATAGATTTGAAGCATTTACTTCAGGTGTCTGACGAGTAACGACGTATATACTATAACCATCAGTGAAACTTTTTCTCACATTGTTGCAGCACTCAGCCACTGAAAAGGGTGATACCAGACGGCAAACTCAAGACCTTTTGCAAAAAATGCATGAATTTGAATTTGTATTCATGCTTCATCTATGGACACGTTGCTTAAGCAATTTCACAAAGTTAGCAATGCTCTGCAAACTACACAGATTTTATTGACCACATGTACAAACCTGCACAGTTCACTTCTGCAATTTGTTTGCGGCATACGAGAAAATTTTGATGAGATTGAGAAACAAGCAAAAGCTGTTCTACCTGATGTAGAGCACAAGACTCTTCGAAGAAAGCGTAGAGTGAGAAAACCGCAGAAGAATGATGGCAGGGCGAATGATGCCTTTGACGACATTCCGCCAAGAGATAAATTTAGAATATATTCATTTGTTCCTGTACTTGATGCTCTTTACTCAAATTTGGAGAGAAGAGCCACTGTGTACAGGGCCGGTACTAGGAATTACGGGGCCCAATTAGAAAACTGATGGCAGGGCCCCCCCTCTATAAGACAAGGAAATGATCATATACGATTTTATTTTGTGTAGTATGCCCGTCTTTAAACAAAAAACTTAACGCTTGATATACCCAAATTTTGAAAGACTGTGAAAGCTTTATTTGTTTTTTTAATACCAAGTATCACAATTCCGGACATAATGCCTATACACAGGTCTTCAATGAACTCTGTACGCTTTGTTCCGATCATCCAAAACTTGATCTTCTGTTTCATATGAAAACGTTCTCTTTTAAATGGTTGTTCGCAGGGACGCCGGAGCGGGGATGCATTACGGGGGCACTGCCCTCCTGCCCTTTGAAAGGGGTGGCACGGGGAGGCACAGGTACCCTTGCATACAAGTATCATAAGTACAGTAATTTCATGATTTATCAAGATCAATTTGAAGCAAATTTATTGCAGCTATTGGCGCACACGTAAAATTCAGAATGGTTTTCTACAATTTCTGTTATAGTTTTGAGGTCAACATTGTTGCTAAACATGTAAATGCGAAAAGAATGACTATTATGGCTATGGGTGTTCTTTTACACTGAGCTCAAGCAAACAGTTTTGAACTCGTGGTACGTCAAAACCATGGGCGTCCGCAGGGGTGTCAAAACAGGGGCGAAACCAGGATGGGCGATTGAGGGGATCGCTTTCCCTAATACCTACGAATTAACCTTATTTACCATGATTGTGTACAATTCAGAAAACAGCATTCGCAATACCAAGCTATTTTGTCGTCCACTGTTTTGTCACAGAAGTGTTGTGAAGTATACTTCATCTCTCTTAAAGTAGTGAACCTGTAATGAGACTTGACTAACAAATACTAGTGAAATCGACCCCTTAACCCCATTGTGTGGATCTGCCCTGGGGTCAAAACAGGCGTTTGCCCCTCTCTGGAAATTGGGACTAAGAACTAAAACTTTCTAGAAAATTTGACGTCAGCAGCTCAATTCCGATTAATTGATATTTTTCCTGCAGTAACAGTTTATTAACCGGTACGACACTCACACGACACAAGACCCAGGTTCACTGTTCTGGTGTCATGCAGTGCTGAGCTTGCAGTTCATTCATGTCCGCTCCTTTGTTTGCTGGCATAGGCGTAGCCAGGGGGGGCTAGGAGACCATGTCCCGCACAAATTATTAGAATAGTCATTTGTGCTTTGAGAGGCGGTATCACAAACAAAATAGTGTTATTCGCCTAAAATCAAACATTGTAGCCCCCACCAAATTTTTGCCCCCTTCAAACTTTTGGGCTGACTACGCTACTGCCTGCAGGGGCAAGTTGCCAAACTTGCGACCGGATTGTTTTACTGTGGGTCTTTATCGTGTAATAATAACATGGCAACAAATCTTCAAATGTTCACTGCAAGTTACGATATTAGGCGTTTTGTCGCGTGTGACTCTTGAACGCAGACATCTTGGCAGGTAATGTAGCGCGAAAGTGGCTGCTGACAGCGGAAAGCAGGGACGTCGGAGAGCGGTGGCATTGCATCCCTGACCTTTCAAACGAGGGACAACGGGGGCAAAGGTGTCTTTTCATAGGTCATTTTATTATTTACCAAGATCGAATTGAAACAAGTTTGTCTATAGTTTGTTTTACTATTTTTGAAGTCAATATTATTGTTGAACTGTAGCAAGCATAATTAGCAGCCCCTAACCAGTTTGGGACACCAAGGGAGGCGAAGAGTTTACTGAGAGGGGCCCAAAATTTTTAAATTATGTCCAACACTTTGTTCAGGGAGGAGCAAAAATTTGTTCAGGGGAGACTAAGCCCCCTGCGCCCCTCTAGTTATGGTCTTTATATAATTGATAACGTTTTTTTGTTTTTCGTAAGTTTGCATTGCCCTCAACTTTTTTTCTGTCCCCCCCCTTGCCCTACTGACGTTCCGGTGTCCCTGGTTGTTTATCGTAGTTTTTTTCTTGAAAATGTCTAAACTATACTGGTGATTTAACAGCTTCAGACAATTCACTTGCACCTACTGAAACATCATTTGAACCTTGACGATGTTTTCATGCTTTCTGTCAATTGCCTGTCCACTATAAAATCTTTGGTAACCCATAGAAACTCCATGTGGCTTCCAAATGATTCTTTGAATTTTCATGCTTACAAAACCTTGTATGAAGATTACACCAGTTGTTGAATCCACTTGTTTATAATGCTTTGGTTGTTTTCTTGCTAAAGCGTTTGCAGTAAAAGCTACAAACTTAACCAGCAGACTGAGAATACATAAACCAAGTTCTTCCAATACTTCATGCATTTGGATTTTTACTTGAACAGTGAAACGTTTAAAAGACAATCTTCTTTATTTCTTGGAAAGCTGTTTACTGGAATACTTAGTTTAGAGGATCTTTAATTGTATAATCTGTTAAATCAGGGTCCGCAAATAGTGAGCTGCGGCCCGAAGTTGGGTCGCGAGACCTTCCACTCTGTGTCGCCAAATAATTGAAATTTACATTTTAAATTTGCCATTCTCATTAGACAGAATAAACGCAATCATTTACTGTTTTATGTATTAAGTTTCATACAATTTTGAGCTAGAAAATTACTATGGTCAATAGTAGTCTTAAAATTGACGTTTAACTATAAAGTATTTTCCACAAAATTACCTGCTAACGAATTGTTTGCGTTGCGAGAATTTAGAACTATATTTAGGGTCGAGATAAAAAGCGTTTGCATTTTTATTTATGTATGCTAGTCAACTAATTGGGTCATCATACATGTTAATTACAACTATACTCACGGAAGATCTATCATTGCATGATGTTTGGGATTGTTTTTTTTGGCACTGCTTTTGATGCATTAGGATCATCTTCAACTTGGACTGTATTTTGAAATAAATTTGTTGCATTGGATTTGGAAAAGCATAAACCTGTTTATCTCTGCTGGCGTCCACCGTGACAGAAACAAAGCAATAACGCACGTTTTAGCGACCTATATACGTCCCTTAGAATACCGTAACTGTGTCACTATTGGCGCGGGGTCGCTTGAAGCGCGGGGCCCAATTTGATGAAACGGGTCAAATAAGCTTAAAACCGGCCCTGACTGTGTACAAACGTGTTGCCGATCATTTTTCGTTTTTAACTGATCTGGAAGCAAGTAGGGAACAAGTCCTCCATGGTGTCAAGAGACTAGAACAGTGGTTCTTAAACTGGTTTCGATGGAAACCCTAAGGTTCGACGGAGCCGTTTCAGGGGTCCGACAAAAATCATCTGAAACTTATAACTCATTTTCACTTTCTGTTATATTGGGCAAAAATGGGTCCGACAAAAGCTTGGAAAACTCCGTAAGGGTTCGGTGTGTTTGTAAAATTTAAGAACCACTAGGGTATAGAACAAGAATATCCAGAGGATGTTGATCGAAATCTTGTTGATGAACTTATGACTTTTCACTTGTACGTCAAACGTCTTGTGCGGAAAAAGAAAGTTTCAACCACCAACAATTGCACCAAATAATAATCAAGCATGAAAAACCCAGGTTGTTTTTCCAAACGTGGAAACAATTTTAAGATTGCTCTTATGTTTGATGGTCACAAACTGTTCTGGTGAGAGATAATTTTCAAAGCTGAAAAGAATCAAAAGTGTGCTTCGTTCAACACTGTCACAAGAGCGGCTGTCTGACTGAGTATTCTTTGCGTAAAGCATGATAAACTGTGACTTATTGATTTTGATGACACCAGTGACGAATTCGCAGACAGGAAAGCTAGAAAGGAAGATGTTTTCACAATAAATTGCCTACCTACCGTAACTACATACTCGCTTACCACAAAGTAAAAAGCCTTACAGGTTAACATGAAAGCATGACAATTTGATAATCTGACTTTTCGCGTGAACAATAAACTTGTTGATCAATGATCTGTATGCTATGATTTAAAAAATATTTTCAACAAATGTTAAGATTAAACATTTTGACAATTTTCAAACATTAAAATACCACGTAATGTTCAAGCTAGATTGCTCTATTTAGTGACGTGATGTTGATTACACTGTACTTAATAACAGACTTGTCTGTTCTTGCATCTTGTGATCAGCGTAAGACACTGCAGGCGAGCTAACGGTGTGTATAGCCCTAAAAACTTTCAAGTTATCGTAATGTCATGTCGTACAGTACTTGCACTCCAAGACTCGAATTTAACCAAAAACCTCGTAGAGCGAGCGCTGACAGTTCTGTATAGATATATGAAAATCGATTCAGATCCGTATGTACGGGGGATTTGACCTGCTGAGTTTTTCACAAAAAGGGCCTACTACGGTTGACTGAACACGATGACGTCGTAGGGGCCCCAATGGTTAAACCAGTCTGGGGCACCGCTTGTCTTAAATCCGGCCCTGCCCACCGCTTGTCTTAAAGCCCCCACGTGGCGACGGGACTGCTTTTACAGTGGAGGTTTTAAAGCGTTTTTTTCTCTCCTTTACCTTTGGCAAGTTTAGAAAACGAAATTATATTTCAACAAACTTTTTCGCTTTTTCTACTACAAATGCACATAATAAGTTACGGGACAAAAATCGTTTTAGAATAATACTCCAGTGATGTTAGGTCATGTTTTGGCTAAGATCGGGAAAAATGACTAAAAAGCTGAAAATTGCTGAATGCAATCCTTGAACCACCCTAAACAACATACCAAAAGACCTCATGTGTCTTACTTGAGCTTTTCCTGGTACAACGTTATGATGCCATGAGTGTCATGGGTGTTGAAAATAGTGTTTCGCACTTCTTCATCATTTAATTGTGTTACATGCTACATGTAGCTTCGTGGGCGTAAGGGACACGAAGGACGTACCCACCAATTTTTTAGACAGTGGGAATATAATATGCCATTTCCCCCATACTTTTCTTTTTAAATTTTGTATATGTGATATTTCAAAAATGAAAGTGACGTTTGTCACGTTTTGTGTGAAGAGCTTTTCATTTTAGACGATAGACATAGTCAAACTGATGCCGAAGCAGAGTTTGATGTGGTATCACGGATTCTGATATTTTTATAGATTTTAGCTTCGATAAAATGAATTTTAGCATTTTTCAAGTTTCTATAGACCACGGAAGATTGTTAACCGCTTCTGTACAACATTTTACCCGGTGTGGTATACTGTAAGAAAGGTCATTATCTGGAAACAATGAGAGTTTAAAAGCTGCACGTGTGCGTACAGCCATGATTTGTTTCGTGCAGAAAGGTAATTGCAGTGGCGATTCTAGAAATAAAAAAGTGGGGGGGCACTGCGGGGTCAAGGAAAAAAGTAGGGGGGCAACATACATATCTATCCTAAATGGTGACTTTCCGTTGTTATGAAGGTTAATTTGCTATGATTAACCCTATCAAAGTATCAAACCCAGCATAGGCTTGTGAATATCTTCAGAACCGTCACCAGAAAGTTTTCAATAGGGGGCTTTACGTTTGCGCAAAGGTGCTTCACATTCTAAAAATTGTTAAAAACTGCACTGATTTACAGTGTTTCATATTTCAATTTAGGGGGGCTTGGAGCTTTGTTTGGGGGATAAACCCACCAAAGCCCAACCCCCGTGGCGACGGGACTGAATATCGTTAAATATGATCTAGCGTTATTGTTCACTAGAGACACCTAAGCACCACTAGATGCAATCGCACACCTACACTGCTATGTCGAATATTCTGTGCTAAACATGCAACTTCCACAGCACTACACTATCACATGTAAAACGAAACACCATTTCCCGGACACAATTGTGCCGGTGCCGACCCCACATAAACGAAAACAGCGGCACGAAAGTGAAATTCACATAAAAGCAAAATGGTTCCAACGATGAATGCCATCCTGACACAGAGACAAGTAGGCTGCTGATAGCCAGCTATTTTCGTCAAACTATTCTTACTGCAAGTTTTTTAAAAATAAACCATCTCACCTGCCAACAGATTAGTGACACTGACTAACCCCTTTCTGTGGTAGCTTACGAACACTTCGTGATTGTGATGTATCAGTAAAAGTGCTATGTAGCTACTATCACAAATGTCATACCCATATGCAGCGTGGATAGGGACTTTTCAAAGTTCTGTGCAGTTAACAACAGCGAGGTTTCGGCACCAATCGACCAGTTGCACGTAAAGTAGCATAGCCGCCGCAAATAGAAATATGTGTATCGCCGTTTTGGGCATGTACCTGAGAGCAAGATGTAGCAGCAGGCATAAAACTTGCTCAGCAGAATATTCCCAAACAGTGTTCATTTTAATATTCACACTAAATTTTCTGATACTCCTCAAAAACTGACTTTTAAACCCTGCGTTAATGTAAAACAGTGGTTCCAATGGGGTCCAGGTGATCCACCTGCCTACAGAGAGTTTCCTCAATCTTTGATAAACGTTTACTGACCTATGTGCAATACTGTTTCAACTAGTTATTCATGGGGTGTTTACATAGCAAAGTGGCCCATCGAAAGATGGTATGGGCCAAAAAAGGTTGAGAACCACTAATTTATGACTATTTTGTCATAAGAGAAACATGCACTACCTCAAATAAGCCAAAAGAAACAATTAGGCAAATAGACAATGAGCAATATGATTCTCACACAAATTTCTACAGAATCTACGTCAGAATTTCATATTAACATCAACACAGTGTAACTTAATCCTATCATATCGACTGTCAAATTCATCAAGGAAGCCATCTAAATATATTTTTCAGCTTGTGCCCTTTCAATTGAAAGTAGAGCATTGCTACTCAATCTTTCACTGGTCATGGATTTTTTGAGATATGTTTTTATTAATTCATTTTTGAAAAACTTCTCTCGCATGAAGAGTTGATGACGAGAAGAGCTACAGCTATTAGTAACAACCTGTATAAACAATCAAACGCAGTTTTGAAAGAAGCTTTAAACGAAATAAATTGTTCGAGCGATGTGGGCAGCTGCGGCTCTTTCCGAAGCAAATCATTTGCCAGAAATATTTCATGTTTTAAATCATTTTCACAAATTCAATGCGCATTTGCGAATTCTTTTAAGTGTTCTTCTGATAGAAATGTTTGAACTCCGCTTGAAAGAGCAGAAATACCAGAAAGAAGTGCTCCAAAATAGGCCCGTAACCAGCTTGGTACACTAGGAGGGGCCAAGAGTTTTCTGAGAGGGACCCAAATTTTTTAAATTATGTCTAGTGGTTCTAAACTATGTCCAACACATTTTCCAGGGGGCGAGAAAAGTTTCAGTTCATAAACCATTACAAAAAGTCATTACAAACTTTTATGAGGTTTCAGGACATGTGTGGGTAGGCTTAAACTGAAGTCACAAACCATTTCCGTAAGATGCTTCGAAGTCATAGACACATGGCCGCAGAACACAAACCTACAATCAGGATAAATTCGGATAAATTAACTGACCACTGTTCTTAATGTTGTTGCTGTCGCAAACATTTTTTTAATGAGACAAACAACAATCTGTTGACAGTAGTATAATCCAGTTCTACCTCATAATGAAACGCACGATAGATCAATCTTCCCATTTCTGCGACTGTTTCTTAGCTTCGAACTGAAACTTTCACCACCACAATGGCGGTCTGGCTGCATTTCAAGCAGGATCCGAGCAATCACTGCCACTGGCATGTGTCATCACCAACATTTCCCATCACCCAGCCACCAAAACCAGCAACCCAGCTTATCATGCATTTGAGAAATATTTAATGCATGCAAGAGGACTTCTAAATTATTGTTTAAAATTTTGCTGAATGAAAGTTATCTGCTGTGTATGTCAATCAAACGAACTTTAACGTGAAATTAAGCACAAAAGTGGGGGGGCCAAGCAGGGGGCCAGGCAAAAAACTGGGGAGCCATGGCCCACCCAGCCCCCCCTTAGAATCGCCACTGGGTAACTGGTTTGTCATAAGGTTAATTGCAACGTATTCAGAAATTGACAGCGTAAAATTTAAAGATGCAAGTTTTGTCGTAACATAGGTCGTAACGTATTCGGATACAGACAGTGCAAAATTTAAAGATGCAAGTTTATAATGTTAGAAAGTTATATTTTCAGGCAAATCTCTGCGAAATATGTACCGAAGACGAAAAACAACAGTATTGTGGAGACTTAGTTTTAGGCTTGGTAGTTTTGCAAAAGACTGTCTTTAACCATTAGTAAACAGGATTTCAATCTAAACGTTGGAGAAGTATTGAGGTATTTATTTTTATAAACCTGTCAGAGAACCTGGATTTTTCCATGTTTTCCAGAGGATGTCGAGAATTGATAATTACGTTGAATTGGAAAGAGAATTGATAATGTACTACACTGTTGGCATGGATGAGGAGAGCATTTGCTTCCTGTACAGGGCTGCCAGATGGATTTAGTAAAAATACCGGCCATTTACATAACATTAGGCTTTGTTGTAATTCGTAAGTGCATATTAAATGGCACGGAATTCTCAAATAACATTTTGTAAAATAACGTTTTTTTCACAATGAATTTATTTTTCGTGTTATATTTTGTCAAGTTTACAAATTCCCAAAATATTTGGATTAAAAAATTTTCAAACCGTGTATAAACGTATCCTTTGTGAGCAGTCTATAGCCCTATGCAAAACATCAGCAAAATAACCTACTTTAAATAAAAGACGCTAACTTCAGTGTTTTATGTGAACGGAGGCGTTTTCTTAAACTCTCAAAAAATAATGGACTTTGCAAAAATCCTTTTTGACATGTTGCATATCAATTTCTGAAGTGAACATCTTTCCGTACACAGTTTCATGTTATGAGCTTTTTCTGTGGGAGTATTTCTTGTATGAACACCGTAACACATCTAATAAGTTGTTACATGCAACATTCACTTCAGTCTGAAACCGAAATTTTCTAGCTCACAAGAAACTTTTCAAACAATTTCTCACTACCTTCCGGACCACGACGACTGGCTGAGAGATGACCTCCCGGTTGATTCGCTGGCCTTTGAGCTAATTATTGTCCGGCGACGAAATTATGTGTCTGTTCAATGCAGCTAACGTGTTTGTGAAAATAAAGCGATTGCTGTTATTATTTGAAAGATTGACATTCCCTGTTAGCACTGCAAAAAATCTTATTATCATCGAAAACTTAAGAGAAATAAGGCGTACGCCAAATTGTTGGTGTTTGATCATTGCGTATTCAAACACAGGCTTGGGCGGTGGAAGGGGGGAAAGGGGGCCTTGGCCCCCCTGGATTTAAAAATTTTCAGCAAAAAAGTTTGTTTTCTTAGTTTCAAGTGGGAAAAAAACAAATTTTACCACTTTTGGCGCTCTCCCGGAAAAATTTTGGGAAAATCCCCCAGTAGCACCTCCTGTAAAAATTTTTCCGATTACCATGAACACAGCCTTTGGCATTGGCGATGGTAACAACAATTAAGCTAAACACTTTCTCCGAGGGATTAATCTTTGTAAATTTGATCACATTAACGATGGAAACTGCTTTATACCATAAAAAATTTTTTTAAAATACTCAACGAAAATTTTTCGGCACATTTTCATCTCCAACTATCACCGAATCTTTATAAAACACGCAAAAACTGTAAACAATTTGTGTGACAAAGTTAAGACAATTACTTCTGGCGGCTTAAATTTGCCTACATCGAATTATACAGCAGGAGCCATAATAGCGAATGAAAAAAAGACTTATTTTAGCTTGTGAGCGTTTGATTCTGGTGTTCAAAGTGCTTTATTATTCCTTGTCTTTAACAAGCACAAAACAGGATTTCCTTTCATTTTAAATTGTTGTGAGCAAATTTGAGGGGTGGAAGGGGCGGAACTTTTGTGGTCGGCCCCGGGCGACACTTAGCCTCGCTGCGCCGCTGAGTACAATATTTCAGACAACTACCCATCTATGCCGATTTCACAATTAATTGCCAAAAAAATGCTAATACAGATCACGTTTGTTGGGCGACCGAGGATGGTTTATATGACTAAACAAAGACAAACACAACATTTCATATAAGACTGTCTGATTCGAACTGAAATAGATTGTACTACTTGTATATTGTGAACTCAAGCCCCAAGTTGTGTGGTACGAGCGTAGCCAGCCCAAAAATTCGGGGGAGGCAAAAAAAATTGGGAGCAGGCAAAATGTTTGATTTTAGGCGAATAAAACTATTTTGTTTGGGATACCGCCTCTCAAGACACAAAATGATTATATGTTCTAAAAATTTAGGGGGGGACATGGACCTTAAGCCCCCCCTGGCTACGCCTATGTTGTGTGGAGCACTTATCCTGGATTGCAATAATGGTTTCTTGCATGAGTATTTTTGGTTCATCGAAATTCCAGTAAAAAGCCCTATAATCCCAACTATGAGGCGATTCCAGGATGATGCAATCATATGATGACGTCATAACAAGTTAATGACATTACGATTTCATGCTCCTTTGTTTATTATTGTCTACATCAATATTTCATGCATTTTATAGCCGTTTGATAAAAAAATAATCGAATGAAATACCGTCATATACTAAATTATATCTTCGTGTGAAGCCATTTTTCTAATTAATATAGTAAAGGACGTTATGACGTCATAGCGTAACGTCATAAGAAGGATACACGGGGACTTTTGGTATGTTGTCATGGCTGTTGAGGGGAGGGCATATTCCAATTTTCAGCTTTTTATTAATTTTGTCTAACTATTTTCCCAAATTGACTGGCCTATAAGGAATTAATGAGGAGAGCGATGCAGTCTTGCAATCCTCGCACCCTAGCAAAGTTCCTAACGACACAAATTTTGGTAATGAACATTTGAACATTTTAAACAAATTACAAAATTTTCAAAACATAGGATTCCCCGCTGAGGTAACCTTTGCTGTAATGCGGAAAGCAGTTTTCAACGAAATTTTAAAAAGACTTACAATACACGTATTAAGCCGATTATATTTCAATAGTTGATTTTTAATGCGCTATGTCAAAGTAGTCCTATCGAAATCTGCATATGTTTTGTATTTTTCGAGTGAAGGGGGCTTACTGCCAATATGGCAGTGCATATCTGACGTGTGAAAACAAATGTGCGTGAGGTCTCCAATAGCATTTTGGCAAAAAAATTGACATTTTGATGCACGAGCAATCTTCGTAATTGGATAGTTGATGCGCATGATTCTTGGTCAACCTCGGTTGTTCACACATAACCTGTAAAAGGAATTTTGCCATTGTGGCTAAAGGCACTTTGTGGGCATAAACAGTGCAAAGTACTGCTGAAAAACAACATAATTTCATGTTTCAACTTAATTTACTCGTGTTGCATGTAGAACCACAACTTCGAGCAGAATACAATTTTTATCTTCAACCGACAGCCAATAAAGGTCCACTGATGGAATTTCTGCATTTTTCCTGCCTTTTTCGTGTCTTTATTGTGCGTACCTCCCACATTTTTTGAAGGAAAACACGTTTGTTTTTGAAAAACATTGTTTCGAAATACAATAAGTTTGTTTTTTTGGGTCAGATGAGCTTAAGAATAATTGCTGAGTTGTTGAAAAACGCGCCTGTGCTCCTAAAATATTTGGAATAATTTTTAATCATTTTGGCATATAAGACCAATGCTTTTAGTTTTTCTCACTTACCTGAGAAGGGCGATTATGTGCCTGCCGTATTAACTCGATTGTTAGCCGCCTTTGACTGTAAGCCGGACGAAATGGTGTTAAAAATTAATGTAAGCTGCCCTTGATTGTAAGCCGCACTTCAACATAGGCTACCTAAGCCCAGTGGCGTAGCGAGGCGAAGTGCCGCCCGGGGTCTACCATAAAAATGCCGCCCTTACCACCACTCAAATTTGCTTACAAAATTTTAAAATGAAAGATCATGTTTTTTGCTTATTTAAAGATATAAGGATTAATAAGGCATCTTGAAAATCACAATCAACCGCTCTCAAACTGACATGGATCTTGTTTTCAATTGTCGATTATGAGTCTGGCTTTTTCTGCTTGTCAGCACCTTTCTCATCACTAATTTTTCTATTTTTTGCATTCTTTACATATGCATATACGCACCCGACTTGATTCGTCAATTTGTCTTCCATATTGTTTTTCAGTCTCCGGTAAGCTCAACGTCTGGCATTTTAATAGTTTACTCATTTCAGGGGATCAAACGAAAAACTTAAGAGGTTTAATAGCGGCATACTTACTTTGCAGATGTAAAAATTTAAGCTACATATATTAAAATTTCGTGTAGTATCCCCGACTTTAACTAATAAAAGTATTTATACTGCATATAGCAGGCTATAATAATAAATCTGATAATGATCTAAAGAACGTTTCATTGTTCACTTCACGTTTCAGTAGTGGTTTAATCCACGTAGAATATTGACAAGGCTTCAAACGTTAACTCTGTCGATACTTACGCGGAGCCCTCTATAAGTGCGCAGACCCATTTTGAAACCGGCTATGGTTGAGAAGCGCTGGCTTGCAGTCTTCATCGTGACTTGCGCATTTGGTCTAGCTGTTGGGTTGGACCTTTTCCAATTACCCGTGCATAGTGTTGATCCTTGCGTTTGTTCGTTACCAATAGAATCATCACTAGAAGGTCTTCAACAGAGGGACTTTACGTTTGTGCAGGCGGATTGACATTCGAAACTTTGACAAAAAATCCATTGATTTATTATGTTTTACACTTCGCATTGGGAGGGCTTGAAGCTTTGTTTAGGGGTCTAAGCCCACCAAAGCCCCCCGTGGCGACGGGACTGGTTACCAACAGGCGTCTATTTCAAAAACTGTATTACCAAACCATACCAGGTGGGACATCCGCCTTTTCACTGCTCAGCAGTGGTTACAACGTCTTACCTTCGACGGTAATTGCGTTGAACAACTTTATTCAGTATAGTCATTGCTAAGTTGTGCAACTGTTTTTATTAAAGCCCTTTTTAATAAAAGCTTTAACCACAACTATATCTAAACTTCGTTTACCCTTGCGTTAGGTTTTCAGACTAAGGTTCTTGCCTCAAATTCATCAAAACGAGAGCAACACCTTTTCTAAGCTTTTCTTGTTGAAATGAATTTTTCTATGACTGCAAATGTTAAGTATACCGTTGAACAAAGGAGCATTTTACGAAACTGACGCTGAATCACTCTACTTGCAGTTTAAACTGACAATCTGAGCTCAAACTTATACAGGCAAACACACTAACTGCATTACCCCGCTTCAAGAACGTGATCTTGCGACACCATTACGTCATGCAGAAAGAGCCATTATATTGAAACTGAGCAACGTTACCTTTGCAGATTCCTTCACTTCAACCAGCAAAATTTAATGGTTATAAGCCCACCTAATGACTAGGCTACACTTTATGGCACTTATTGAAAATATCTCACTGCACATCAAAAAAGCAGACCACTGAATGAACATTAAAAATAGCATGAGATGTTCCAGGAAATATTTTTTTTATAATTTTGGCGACGGCAATTAGCGGCATGCCAACGCGTAAAATATGCTTCTTACCAAGGAAGTTGAGGCGAACAATCTTGCCCAGGGAGCGCTACTGCGATTCATTAAATTTCAGTGAATCGGACACACAACCTTCCAATTGAGAGGCGGACACTATCACTGAGCTATCGCAGCCCCAGCGAAATCTCCGTCGCCAATGCCTAGGTGTCAGGTGATGTTATGATGTGCAGTTGGGGCGTAACTGAGGAACCAATGATACGAGAAAAACGATTAAGCTAGCCTTGACTTTTTACCGTGATGTCATACAAAGCCTTTTTTATCAGATTGTGAGAGGAGATGCAATATAAACTGCGAACAACCGTAGCCCTAACGTTTGCTGATCTGCCGCCGAATGTCAACTCTTTCCTTTGTTCAAATGGCTTATGACCGGAATGGCAGAAATGGTTTGTCTGGCGAGGAAGGTGTAGGGAATGGAGGCACAATGGCCCCCCAAGTAAGTGTATCAAAAAAGCCCTGATTTCAAGACAAACTCTGGGGCACTTTAGCACATTGGATTTGGCCCAGACTTTTGAGTAAACATTTCATCAATTTCTGATTCCACAGCCACATGTCGTGTTTTTTCAGGCTAGCCTACCAGTCTAGGGCTTCTAAACACAAAAATTGAAAAGCGTTAGAAGTTCTAACACTTTCAAAAATATTCAAAAATGCTAACGAAAAACTAGAACGTTTAAACTCCTTTCAAAAATTAATTTTTAATCAGCAAAGCGCCGCCCCCCAAAAGGTGCCGCCCGGGGCCCGCGGCCTCCCCTTTGCTTCGCCACTGCCTAAGCCTCTGAGATGCATTCGCGACGTTCGCGTACTTGTGCGTTTCACGTATTTATGATGCTTACACCACTACAACTGCGTTCTGTTTATCATGATCCCTCCTGTAACGGATATGCACGTGGTTTTGAAGAAATCGAATGCGAAAGAAGAATTTGGTCGGCAAAACGTAGCCAAGGAAAGACTGAGCGTTATCTATACCTTTCGATAAAATGAAAAATGTAAGCTCCCCTTGATTGCAAACAGCATGAAATGATGAAAGAAACTTTATAAGCCGCGACTTAGAATCGAATAAACACGGTGCTCAACTGCACACACAGTTAGCTGCGAGATGAGAAGAGAGTTTATTGTATAAACACTGCAGTGTATTCTTACAAAGCAAAAAATATTTCCACAGGCTGGAGAGTGACTCGGCAAGAAACAACATTCACCCGAACAATAAGCAGAAACTAGGAGATTGCAAACAAAAACACCGGAAAAATAACATGTCAATATGGCCAGCCAGTCTGAGTGTGAAAGGTGCTTCGAAACTTATGTCGTGATTTCCACCTATATTTTCAGGTGCTCTGGTTAACGCCACTGCTTAAACGTTGTTGCTTCAAACATAGGCGTAGCCAGGTGGGGCAAAGGGGCTATAACCCCCAAAATTTTTAGAAAATATAGTCATTTTGTGCTTTGAGAGGCGTTTTTTTAAACAAAATAGTGTTATTCGCTTCAAGTCAAATATTTTGTCCCCCAAAATTTATGGGCTGGCTACGCCACTGGCTTCAAAGCTTTGGTGGAAAAAAAACTTTCAGTGGCGGCGTTTTAGCTAACACTGCCAGATTCTTGCGCTTTTTTCTCCTTAGAAACTTTGCCATTTTTAGCTCCGATGGCATTATAGATTTCGGCATCGCGCTAGCTAAACACTGCAAACTCGCTTTCTGCCTTTTCCTTCTACAAATCGACTGATTAAAACCTTTTCTGACGGAACACGAAGTAACATGTGGTGTAAATGGCTTGATTAGCTTCGTATGTTTGTGATGTAATGCAAGAACAGTAGCCATCGCAAGAAAAGTGCGTTTCCACCATACGTTACCCTTTGTGACTAAACAAAGGTCGCACTTCGGCTGCGACTACCTCCAGACGGCACAAGAAGTTACTAAATCATTGATACTCAACCGCAACCACAGCAGAACTAGCTTTGTTGCTTAAGCACGCAAATAGTATCGTTTTCGCAACATTTGTGCAGTAGGCGTGATGCACGAGTAGATAGACCCATGCCAAGAGAACGATTTTCAGGAAAAGTTACAAATAAAATTCAAATATATTTGCATGGAACAAAACCGAAAACATTTACATCCAATGGTGATTACTAAAACAGGAAGAAAGTCAAACTTGCAGAAAAGTCCATAATGATACTCAACGCAACATCGGAATATAGAGTTGTATTCTTGTATCTCTTTTGTATCACAATTTTTCGCCATAATATTTTATCTAAAGTAAGTAGATGTCATCACGGGGGGGGCCTTGGAGCGGAGAACCGGGACAATTGCCCCCGTTGCCCCCCTTAGTCCGGCTCTGCTGGTGTACCAATACAATTGTGTAAGTAAGACAATGTTTTTCAGTTTTAAACTTACTAAACCATATTGGAGCCGGAGCCAAAAGTTTTTTGATGTTGGAGCCAGATCTGCAGCCATAAACTTTAGATGTCTGGAATCAGAGCCTGAAATTTGAGTTCCGGAAACGCAGCCCTGCTTCAGACTATTTGCAGTCTACGATACGGAAAATCCATTTGCTAAGATAAACTTATTTTTGTGCTTTGACATTAGCAAAGTTCCTCATTTTGTCCAAGTTTAAGCCTCTGCGAATTTCGGATCAATGGACACAATCGCCAAACTCTTTAGGTGCTCTTGTTGGATTGATTTTCTCAAGTAAGTTTTACTTACTTTTAGGTTAGAAAAACTCCTTGTTCTGGATTTCACGGTAACGGGCATGGTAAAGTACATCCTGAGGGCAACAAACAAATTAGGGAATGAGGCTGCCCTACCAGATCTCTACGAAGGAAAACGAATAACGCTATTAAAGACCGGCTGCAGAAGACACATTTTTAATTACGAACTAAACTTAACCTTCAGAAGACAAGTGGCAGCAACTATTGAAACAGCAACAACTATCGATCGAACGGTATGTTGCAGCAATTATTGAACCTTGACCTGCCAAGTACGAAACGCTTACAACTGAAAGAGAAAACAGCTTCAAAACTTGAGCTTTCTCTGCCTTAACTAGCTGCTACTGAAAAACTAGACCACACATTATCGAAACACAATGAACACTGTTACGGTTCCACAGTACGAATTCTAATGAAAGAGGGTGTTAAAACCGCGCAGTTCACTGTTTTTCGCTGGCAGCGGATACCACGTTTAAAAAATACTGCATGTGGGCCCCGCGCTGGCACTACATAAGCAGCTTCAATAGAAAGTATAAGTTTGCGTAGGTTAGTGGGCGTAGCGCGGGGCCCTCTTTGGCGCGGGGCCCGATTGGAAGCAATCGGTCCAATCGGCTAAGAGCCGGCCCTGTTTGGGTACACTTTATGCCAAATATACCAGACCTTTAGCAAGAAAATGCAATTCTAGGTGCATATAAGGCAATTTTTGCAAGCCTGGTTCGCATTAGCATCATCTTATGAGACCAAATAGTGGCCAGCTGCTACACTGTTGTGCGAAGTAATCTCAAACGTGAACAATAAGAATAGTATCCCAAACGTAACGATGAGCTTGTGTTGCGACGCAACGTCACAATATAATATAATCAACTAATGCAAGTTTGCAAAACAATCAATGCACTTCCTGATGTAGTTCGAAACAAGGGTCACAACTAGTGAGGACTATGACCAGTGTTCCCTCTAAGGTGCGCAAATGTGCAGTGCCAACAGACCATTTGCGCAGTGAAAGCTCATTCTCGCGCACTAGAAACAGTCCAAATTTAATGTCGTATATAGACCGCACAGCTCTTGCAACGCTTGATTGTTAATGTGTCTACATGGTTGCGCAATTGCATGCGCACTAGAACAAACATTTGCTCAGTGTAAAATTTTTTTAGAGGGAACACTGACGATGACGAATGCTGTGTGACAGCAGGAGCAGCGTATAACTAATGTCTGTAACGCCTGCAACGTTGGCCGCGAGACTACGTGGCCCTTATTTACCAGTGGAACAGGAAAGACTCCTACAATAGAGACCACGCTCTTTTTTGAATATATTCTGTATCTCTTCGGTTAGTCTGGTACTTGTACTTCTGGTACGAGTTTGATTTTATTCTTTGACCAAAGCTGAAAAGCTCAAATCAGTGGTAACATTTCGCGAGGCCACTTGGCCTTGTGCTGGTCTGACTTGTTTGCTGCAGTAAAATAATAGTTTTTATGTTCATAATATATGCAAAAAATAACAAAGTGCAACGCAGGGAATTTTTTTTCTGTGGGCGAGTATACAAATATCTGTAAATATACAAATGTTAAAAGACTGACAAAAAACAGTAGACAGTCCAACAGAAAACATTCACTCGCAGTTTTTTCTTATTTGAATATCCAGGCCCAAGCACCAGAGTTATGCAACACTTGAAAAAAATTATGCAGACATGCCGGATAACTGATTTCTATGATTATTCTGATTACTATTGCTCTTCCACTAAGGTGGCCAAATACAACATTTCCTCCAGTTGCATGTTCCCATGACTCATGCGCAAATTCGTACTGCGAACAGTCACACAATATCGCGTAAGTGCAAAACCATTGACCAGTGCCCTGAGGCCGTTTGTCAACTACTGTAATAAGTCCCCACGAGAGGGGGGGTGCTGCCGTACGCCGCACCAGGACCCATAAGAGTCTAGGGAGCCCATGAACCTTAAAGTTGAAATTGAAATCGGCAATCGTGCACAAAATTTTTATTGTTATAACTTTATTCATACAATCTTGTGCAAATTATTTTACTGAAATTGTTGTCTAAGTCAATATACAATGTATCGCCATTTCTTTTGTTGTGCGTTTGGGAATATCTCAATTGTTGCTGTTCCATTGTTAGCCCAATGCACTAAATACTGTGTGAAATGACGGAACAGTCGAACAATATTTTTTGGCGTTACACAGTTCTTTAATCAGCTCAATAGTGTTATAGAATTAAGCACTTCTTTCTTTTGTATGTAGTAGAGACAAGGGCGGATATTAGGGGAGGCGAACTGGGCTGTCGCCTCGAGTCCCATTTTTACAGAGATGCCATGGGGCTCCTCTTTGAGATTTCACATTTAGTTCTTGCATTGTTTTGTTTTAAAGTTGATGAACCACTCTAGAGCCACATTTAAGAAGCTCTGAAGCAAGCAATATGTTTTTTAAAATATAACAAAAAACGTGCAAATTTCCAGCAAAATGAAAAATTTAATTTTCTTTCAGAATTGTGCGATGTTTTGAGGCAGCTTTCTCAGATTTTGTCTCGAGCCCTAAATTCTAATACTCACCTCGGGTTGAGAGTTGTACATGTAGAAATTTTTGTGATTTTTAATGGCATATATCACACCTAGGAAGCGGAGTTGCATTGTTATAAGCTTTGGTAACACTGAAACTATACCAAACAGCCCTTGCAAAAGGTATGCAAAGAAGACGCGGTTTGAATTACAGGATTTGATGCGTGCTGTAGTTCACAGAAGCTCAAGTACAGTGCGACGCCGCCGCCCACTGTAGGCTGGCAGAGGCTAAGAATGTGCAAAAAATAAATATTGGGCTGTAAAAGACAGGGAAAAAGTGCTCTTTTCAGATAAAAATCATTTTTTCGTTCAAGGGAAGCACAGCAGATCTGTCAGGATCAGGAAGGGTGAGCAGTTAAGTCCTGAACTGATGATGCGTTGGAAAACGCGAAACTAGTTTTCCCGTCAATAAACTGTGACTGATTTACTTGCCGCCATCTTTGTGGCCTTTAATTATGAAAAATAGATACGATTGCAAGTTTTAATCGTCGCAGAAGAATGAAAGCAGAAAGCAGGCAGATTCCTCAGAAGCTTGCCACAAGGCTAAAGTTTGCTTACTGCATTTCAATGAGGTAGTAAACGACAGCAAAAAGAAGATGCTCTGAGGCAGTTTCAGCTTTTCATGAGTAGCTTCACATATGCCAATCGGGGGTATGATGAATTTATACAGATACATTGATGTAATTGAAAGAAAAGTTATTCCAGGTATCAGCAGGGCATTTCCTGATGGTGGAGGAAAATTCCAATAAGATCTTGCCCCGTGTCTTTAATCTGAAAAAGTGAAGACGATTTTCAAAAAACAAAAATTAAATGCGTTAGATTGGCCTGGAAATTTGGCAGATCTTAGCTCCATTGACAATTTGTGATTAATAACAAAACCCGGTTACGAAGATTCGGTGGCACCACCATGACCAAACTAATAGAGGCCATCATTCAAGTATGGCATTGCGACAGTAATTTAAAAAAAACTGTCAAAACCTGTTAGAATCCATGCCAAAGCGAGTGCCTAAATTCTTCATGTCCTTCTATTAGTGTATTAGGTGTATAGAAACAGGCCTATTAAATTTGTTTTGCTAGTGAGAATTTCTATAGCCTACTGTTGATGTTAAATTTGATGTATAGTTGTGAAATTCGCAAAGCAACTGTGTCATGTGCATTCTTTGAGATCAGCCTGAGACCTTTTGAAATGAACTAATGACATTGGTAAATGGTTATAATGGAAAATAACAAATAAAGCATATCATTTTCTAGTCATATTATTGGAAAGCTAATGAACCTCTTAATCAGTTATGATTTATAATTTATAAAGGAGCCCAACACAGCACTCGCACCAGCACAGTTTTTTCCTCTCAAGGGTCCTGACTACAACCAGGCCAGTTTTTTAACTTGCAACTTAGGGCAACATAAGTGTTAACGTTCAATCTAGCAAACGTACATATCTAGCAATTTGACTAAACTTTGTAGGCCTACAGTATGCAGATATTCAGAACAGCGTTTCACACACTTTGACAGGCTTTCATTTCATCATTTTTCCCAAGATTTATACTAATTCGCTCCTGATCTTTCTTCAAGAAATTTTGCAAACATTCAAGTAGGACTGACTTAAATATCTGCTTTGGTATCAGTTTTCGAGTTTCCGCTAAACATGTGGTGAGTGCTCACACGCCACAAATTTAGCTATTAGACTCGACTCCAGTCACGTTTGTTAAAGATAATGAGATGACTAAACTTTAAACACCTTTTTGCATAAATGCTCTGCCAACCAAATGTTTTCACAACAAGGTTCACTCTGAGTTAGGTCAGATATAATTTTTTCCGGTTCACTGCGAGTCACTGCTCTGCAAACTGCGTGTCACATAATGCAGCTACAGATCCCGTGAGAACGGGTAGAAAAACTCATCGCCTCTGGCCCGGCACTTGGTGCAGAAGTCCATGAAACTAAAGAATCACAATAATATTTTCAGAATAGTAATAAACTTTAAAGAAACAAATTTTTTTATAATGACGGAAAGGTTTTAAAAAACCTTTATTTCGGTAGACTTCTGCGAAATGAGTCTCTTGTACCGCCAACATGTTTTGCTTTCGCCTCATAAACTGAAACGTTTGTGGAGTTATGCATGGGCTGATTGTGTTAAAGCATTGTTTGCTAGTGTTGACAAAGTTCTGAACTAATTTGCGAAACTGATTTACAGCTTCCATGGCGGTTTTCGTGAGTCATTGTGAAACATGCACAATTACAGTGAAATATGTAAGCTAACCTACATATGTCTGTCAGGCAGCAAAGACATTTATGGTTCAACTTTAAACTTGCGGCGCTCAGTAATCATTTATTTCATTACAGTTGGACTTTTTTAACTTTTAATATGCTGATCTTGTATGGAACAAGGCTGGTTCATGGATTCAAATGTCACGCCAAAAATTCTCTATCCCCAACTCCGCCAAAACTCTTTCTCTGGATATCTGAGATTGTTGCAATAAGAATCTTTTATGGCTCCAGCCCAAGATTCTTCGATCGTGTGTCACATTTCCCCTTTTGGTTTGTGATTTCCAAAAAACAATGGTTCGGCAACATCAAGACACACTTAGTTCACAGTTTTGTGAGAAATGCGGTATGGGTGACCAAAATTACCTTTAGCCCCCTGCATACACCATTAGCAGCGTTTCAAGCAACTTGTTTAAAACAGGTGCCTCCTTTATTGAATTCGTAAATTTTGGCAGTTATTGGCGATTGTATGGCTTCTTTCAGACATTCGCCCTTCCAACACAGTTTAGATTAGCGCTCTTCAAATGGGGAACCTTACAGTTTTTAACTGTCGTTTGGAATAGTCTACAGCACCCGTGGTAATCTGTGTATAACACTTGTTATTGCAGGTAATTTTGATGAAATAATAACAAGAAGCGGTTGATTCTTTTTATTTTGCAACCGGAACTAAGAGAACGGAAAGAAACAAAAAATTCGTAATGAAGGAAAGCACGAAAGTAACGAAAAAACGAAAACGAGAAAGCACGATCATTCATGGGCGTCCGCAGAACTTTTTCCAGGGGGGGTAACGTCGACATTTTATTTATCATTTTCAAATTGTTGACCATCAGTGTTACCTCTAAGATAAGTTTGCACTGAGCAAATATTTATTTTAGTGAGCATGATTATTTTAGGGTTGAGTAAGTGGAGTTTTCAGTGAATTACAAACTTTGTGAATTATATAATAAATATACAATCTTATCAAAATACGAACGAAATAGTATTTCATTCAAATAGCTTCTTGTTTGCGTGCTTTTCCACTGCTTTGGAATGTTGCAAGTGCGCGAGAATGACATTTCACTGCGCAACAGCTCTGGTGGTCCTGAGTACTTGCGCACCTTAGAGGGAATATTGCTGACGATGCAATGCAAATGGACGTTCACAAAACGCTTTATCCTTTCTACAATATAAAGAAAATTCACTGTGTTACGGTAACAATCACAAAAAAACGCTTCGTTGGCAGCAATAGCCAGGTGTATTAGTATTACTACAATTTACACAGTAGGCTATCTGTAGATTTTCAACGCAGGGCATTTCTTTTCAAGTAAGCATTGCCATGATCTGTAAAGAAAGAAGCATTGGTTTGCGATGATTTTCAACGAAACCAAAAATTATGACTTTATTTTATTTAGCAAGCAGGGCCTCTCCCAGCTGATATATTTAACTGAATTAACAACTGAACATGTTTTTGAAAATTTCCAGGGGCTTGCCCGGCTGCTCTCCCCTGATTGCGGGATGAGCTAGCAAGACTTGTCAGTATCACTTAGGACAATGGTTCTCAAACTTTCATGAGCCGTAGCGCCCTTCAAAAGACTCTCAACGCTTGTGGCCCCCTGCTCATTAATAAAAATACCTAGATTTGGCCCAGGCCTCTGCACGTGGCCCCCAAGAGGGGACGAGAGACCCGTTTGAGAAACCCTGACATAGAAACAAAAGCTGCAAACGTCTGGGATCTCGTCCAAAGCGATCAATAAAACCTTGCAACACAAACCGGACAATTAAGTAGACTTGTATGTTGACACGACTACGGGCAAACTTACTACAATTAGAACACCACGCAGGTTTTGCAAAATTGACCGGATGAATTATGAAAATTCGCCGCAGCAAATATAGCTTTGCACTCAGTATTCACTCAGATGTCAGAACTAAGCCTTAACGATTAAGACGTATTCCCATAAGCCTGCATAGATGTAGGCCTATTCTACTGTAACAATCCACGCAATTTTATACTGCATGAAAAGAATCCTGCATAAGTGTAGTTTGACACTCAGGCACATTGGTCACACTCCCTTAATAATGGATTTTTCAAACTTATGGAAGCATTGCTAGTATAGACTCACTCATGCTTCTTTTCACGAAGTATGAATGTACATAGCTTACCGCCATCAGCAGTCACTGTCTCGCTGCATTACCTGCCAAGACGTCTGCATTCAACAGTCTCATGCAACAAAACGCCTGCCACCGTAATATAAAGTGAACCTTTGCAGATTTATTGCCATGTTATTGTTACGCAATAAAGACCAACTGTAGAAAAATCCGCTCGCGACTTTCGCAACCGCCTCTGCAGACAAAGGAGGGGACATGAGTGAACTGCAAGCTCATCACTGCATGACACTACAACTGTGAAACTGACACTTGTGCAATGTGAGTTTCATATCGGCAAAAAAACTGTCATTGCAAGAATCAAATCAATCAATCGGAATTAAGATGCCGACTTCAGGTTTTTCCAGAAATATTTGTTTCATAATCCCAATTTCCAGGCGGGGTGCAAATGCCGTTTTGCCCCCTCGTGCCCTGCGGACGCCCATGCGATCATTAACTATTTTATATCAGGTTCCATGAACAAGGCTAGCTCATCTAATGAAACCAAGAAGCGTTTTTGACCAATTGTTAGCATAAGTTAAATTTTAGCATCTTTAGCGAGTAATGTGCAGTACAAAAATATTTTTGGCGATGATTTTCAATGAATCAAGTGTCATTTCAACACCTCTTTAGGTCTGGTGGGGGGATGCATCCCCTGCATTCCCCCCTGAGTCCGCGCCTGTTGGTAGGATACAAATTGGAAAGAAAAAACATCTCACAAAAAGGCAGCTTCATTTACAAAATTGGTAGGTTTGTTTTCGCAAGGAACAAACTTTGCAGTAATTGCAGCATCAGCCAAGGCGTTAATGGTTTTTTTGTTAATGGTTTTTTTTCGCGCTTTGGCGACTTTTCAAAGGTGTCCTGTGAAGGTGCGAAACTTCTGAGGACAATTGCTGAAAAACATACTGGTAGGGAACGTTTGGCAAATCAGCCAAACCAATTCATTTACCCGAAATGGAACGTGTTAAGGTGGCGGTCCGGTTTTAACATTTAGATTGCCAGGGAGGGAGAATTCGCCCCTCTGCCACCCGTCAGTTATGTCACTGGCTGTGATATATTGTTTGAGCATACAGTAAGCTGTCCCTACTTCAACCAGATACGAGCTGGTGGCCTAGCTTAGTTTATAGGAGGGCCTGCGAGTTGTCTAATTAATCTATTTTTTGTTTGAGCTAATTCTCGCCTGGAATTGCGGGAATGCTTTCACATTAATCATTACATAGCAAATCTTCTTTCAGTATCTCGATGAGCGGACTGCTGACGCCATTATACTGTTCTAGCTTTGCTGATGAACCGTGATACGGTGATCAATGTATTGTACATAGCTAAGTGTAGTAGTTTCTAGTATTTATAGCTAATCCAGGGGTGCAAAAATGCGGTCGCGCACTCGCGTCGCGCGATCAAAAACATGGAGCGTGCAAACATTTTTTTGCATTTTACACTGTGCATGTGAATGCTGTATGGCAAAGCTTTTGTAGGCGCTACTAAAAATTTCTTAGCGCTGCTAACATTCACAGAAATGTTTGCACCAGTGAGGAAATCAGTAATACTGAAGAATGAAGAAATACGACAGAAGTATTCTTTTTTCAGAAAAGGACTAAATTATTTTGAAGCTGAGTGAATTACATGGGATTGCATTTGCACAGTTCGCAAAGAAGAGTGAAAAGACTATTGTGACTTTGCGAATATTGCGTACACAAAAAACTTATTTCTCGTAGCGTAACCAGTTGGCTATGGCTTTATCGCAGCTTGCCAAGGCTGCTTCAATTGTACCCAGCTTCAAATTCATACTTCATGTCCATCGACAACCCAACTGTTGTTCTGAAACGTTTTTTTTGAAATTCTCTGAGCGAATTCTGTTTAACACATTAAGACATTTGCAATCATTTGTGGTTGCTTTTATTGAGCAAGTTCAGAATACTGAGTGTCAAAAGCATTATTTGTTGAGGTTGTATCGTGTTTTGCCACTGTGAAGACAAGGATTCAAAAGAGTATCAGATGTACATATCAAGCCAAGTTAAATAAGCACTAAGAAAACTCAGCGGAGGCAAGGATCATGACTGTGATGCATTCATGTCAGATGTATCTGTATTGTACAATTTTGTGTTTCACATCTGGCTTAATCGACCACTTTGCTTGCTGATTTTAAATGCTTTGACTAGATTCCTCCCTTTGCAAGCAACTAATTGGGTAAATGATGAACCATGTGAGTAGCAGGCCTATCTGTTTGATGGAAACGTTTCTATTGTTGAAGCTGAAGTAAACTGTTTAACCCAGTGGTTCTCAAACAGGTGCCACTTGGCTCACGAAGGGAGGAATTTTTAATTCCTGGATGGAAATTTCTTCCAGGGAGGAAGTGGGAGGAAAAACTGTGGATGAAAAATCCTTTAAGTTTTTATTATTAGTTTATTCAATACATATAAAAACTGAACAGCGAGGTTGGTTTAGATGGGAACATCTACTAACTCATCAAATTCGAAAAACTTCATAAAAGTGCCTGTAACTTCTCACAGTCGTGCATTCAAATGATAGCGGTCCAAGTGATGTGTCTTTACTTACATTGTAGGTATTTCGAAACGATTCTGGGCACTTTTTACGAAAAGCGTGTGCTTATGCATATGGAACTCCATTGGTAGTCGTTGTCCTCAACGTTGGAATTGCCGTTGGATACTTTGACCAGCAGCAGGAAAGTCTAATTTGTGATAACGGTAAGAATGATATCGAGACAAACTATTTTTTGCCGATGTGTGCCATGTTTAATACAAATTAAAAAGATCTTAGAGTTTACAATCATCGTTCATTCTGAAATAATGAATAGCTGTACCGATTCATTTTGTCATAAACTCAAACACAGCATCAAATGCTGCAAAATATTCAAATAACTTGAGCACAGTTTAAAAGCCATCACTAAAATTAAAAACGTGATCCGCAGGATGAACGATACACAAGACTTAGTGCGGTGCAATATTTCAGTAACGGTGCAATATTTCAGTTGTGTGGAAAACGTGTTTTTGGATATTTATTTCATTACACAAATTAATATTGGTGGAATCCAGAAAGAATATAACCTTGCAAAAAATACAAAATCGCAACGAAAGCATGCAATAAACAAACGTTCGTGATGAAATGCTAAGCTAGAAAATGAATTATTAAAACATGACTGTATAAAATTACAGTACTAGAACTTATACGAAAAGCATGAAGTAAACAAAACTTGAATGATAGTGTTACATCGGAACGAGCTTGTGTGTTCGTGGGAGAGTTGGACCGCAAGCTAAACATATTTTAGAAAAACCTCTACAAAAAGTCGCATTTTTCGAAGGTTAAGCGGCATTCTACTTGGTTCGTTACCCACGTTTTAAACTTTTTTCAAGTGGAAGATCCTCTCTCATCTTCAACCTACAAGGCAGACAACATGTGCTGGTTGGTTGGAAACTCACTTAAATTTGGATTTCTGGTTCCTGTTGGAGTGATACTGTTATACAATATAACAGTATTTTCAATGGTTTTGCGTGAATTATCATGCAAAGTGGCGAAGGTAAAGTCGTAAAATATCTGTACAGATCGATAAAAAAATTTAACCGTTTTTGAACGAAAAGCTTGAGCTCGTTTTGCTTACCTACATTGCATAGGGGTAGGGACAAAAACTGGAAGCTTACGCTTTTGCTCGAAAAACATGTTTATGCCCCCAAAGTAGATTTTATAAAAATTTTATAATTTAACTTCTCCAATTGATAAAAAGACACATCTAATGCAATAATCACCCCAGTTATAGCGTAAAAGACTTAAATTGACAAAAAGTTCAATTTAAAAAGATTGCAATTTCGATACAAAAATTTTTCAGTGTTTAAACTGATTTTCAGGCAACAAAACATCCCAAAACAAGTTGATCTGCGAAAGAACTGAAAAAGTACTATGCTGCCCATTGCCGCTTAATCAAGTGTTACGAATATTTCAGTAACATGAGTGGAGCAAGTAATGTTGTATAAATGGTCCCGCTAAGTGTGTAACGACCAACAGAAAGGAATAGCGCCATGTTTGAGGAATCAATACCACCAAGCAATATTGAGTTAATTTTTCAGAACGCAAAACCTCCAGCGATAATACTTGTTACTCACAACGTAGCTTGCTAAAGCCTTTCTTTAAGTTCGTGCACCCAGAGCAACCATACTTTTTCATTAGTTTGTTTAAATCATACAAAACCATAATTTTTCCGCCAAAGTACTTGAGAATTTTGTTACATACTTCTTCGTATTACCAAGTTTTACCCCGTAAAGTATTGCAATATAGGTTAAATTACATCAGACTGTTTTGCTACACAAATCTGAAGAACAGTGACTCAAAATGTCGAAGTGTTTTTTTTGCCAACAGATTGTTACACGTAGGCGTTGGAAAAACATGCATGTCTTTCGACCAAAAGCTGCTGTTTTAATCGCAAAATCTCGATCGATTTGTGCTTGCAACGGAATTTGCTTTGTGACTATATAAAATATTCAATAATACAGTGAAGTAAGCCGACGTTATTACTGCAAAGCAGACAAATCGTCTTATAGTGTTAGCGGGCAGTAGTATACAGCAGACACCAGGGCCAGATTCGGGATTTTCTTTGAGAGGCTTACGACTGCCAATTCTCCACTTGGCCACGTAACACAATTTAAATGTGTTGTGTGAGACCCAGAGTCACCGGGGTTCAAAGGAACGCTGAGCCCTCACTTCTTGATAAGTTTGTCCCTGTAATTTTTTCTGATGCCCACCTTGGTGAGAAGATGCAATTGTAACGCAATGCAGGTATCAGTAACTGTTACATAGAAAACAAACGAATAAACAGTTTTTAAATAAACAAATGCACAAAGCTATACATAAGCTGTATAAAAATGTTAACTGGAAAGCCTGCACCAACCAATCTAATCCATATTCTCTCATTCAAGGTTTTAAAATAAACACAGTAATCTGCATCTACCGCGAGCTTAAACGTTTTTATCGTCCTTCATCACATCGTGCTGCCATATTGCGGTCAATACTATTGCGCAACCTGCTAATGCTGATTTATCTCTACTGGATTTGCAATGACTGCCAACCCTTGAAATAAAATTTCGCTGTTAATTCAGTGTACGTTGTACCAGCTTGACGAAACAATAATACCATAGAAGACATGGACTAGAATTATACGTCAGGTTCACTTCACTTTACAGTTTTCTAAAGCTCATTTACAAAGCTAACCCATGCAATGCTGCCAAAGTAACTAGGTTGCCAATACGACCATTTCTTTGTTAATAATCTCGTGCAACACAGCAGCATGTCATAAGCTTTCGTTCGTCAGACAACAATGTCAAGGTAAACCATTGGAAATGAATCAGCGTTGTCACACATAAACGCTTTCACAGCGTCAATAGTTTTGCTATCTGTAAGTGACATAACATACAAGTTGCGTGGTTGTTGTTGGATACAAAAATTAACGGATATAACTCTCAATCTATAAATAATACGCGGCAAGATTGAGAAAGAAGGAAGAATAAACGTTCGGCAGGATGGAGAACCGCTTAGAATGCCAGACAATCAATCCGGCGTAGAAGAGCGGGATAAATGACCAACCAAGTAACTGCAATACTCTCTTCCTGCTTTCCTCACTTGACCAGAGCGTTTTTTCCACATGTGATCGGTTCGTTTTTACAATTTTAGGATCAGTGCTTCGTAGATAAGGCACGAATTATTGCTGCCATCATAATGGAAGCCGTTGCACAACTCTTGTACCGGAAACCGGTTTTACGTCAGCGTTGCGTGCAGGAAGTCATTGTTCTTAAATTTATGCTCATCTCGTGTGGCTGAGTCAGTTAACACCGATGTTGGAAACGGTTTAAAAAGATTTACCAAGAGATTGACCAAGCCATGATTGTTTTGATTTTGAGTTACTACGTCACTGCGAATTCCCTACGAGTCATGTTAAGGAGGCTTCATCCCAAAGCCCCCTCCCTAGAACCGCTATTGACAGGCACGTAATCGGTGTAAAGTTTCCTGGAAACCACTGTACTACATTAAGCGCAATTTTAAATTATTGATTAGGCCTACAGTGCTCACATCATCGTAAGCTATTTCTTCTCTGTGAATACTTAAACTTTTTCTGTGACTTAAATGCAGTGATTTTGATAATGGTTGCACGGAATGTAAAACTGCAACGCAATTTATCTATTGCTCTCGTTAAGTTTCGCAATTGTTACAATTTTCACGCGAAATGGTAACTGGAGCGAGCATGCAGAAATACGAAGTAGGTATTCTGCATGCAAAAACTACATTTTCTCCTCACAGCGCTACTAAAAGCGTTACTTTGTTCTGTGGAAAATGGTAGTTGGTTTTGCACAAAAAAATGGTAGTTATTTTTTTCCTACGAAAACTATTCTTTTAGGTATTTTTGAATACGTCGTTTGCACTTTTATTAAATATTTCTTCATCATGCCTTATTTTGCGATTTTATCGTTACTGTATATGCAAAATTAGAGGTGCGATTTTTAAGTAGTCCAGGCAAGTCGTCGAACGAAAGTTTTTATTTTGACCACGTGCAGGTCCAGTCTTCTGCTATGAAACGAACAAATAAGCAAACTTTTATTATCGCCGTCACGATGACTGCAATTATGGGAATCACCTGGGTGTTCGGATACTTGTTGCTCGTTTCCAGTGACCCTGTTTACGTTCATGTGATGAGCTGGATATTTGCTACTCTTAACACTCTCCAGGTTTGTTGCCTAAACATTTCGATTACGCAGTGCGAAGCACTCGCTGCTGTCTGCTTTAAAATAGCTTTTGGTGAGCGAGTTTTAGAACACCAAATGAATAGAAGTGTGAATCAATTGAGTCTGATTTGCTTAGTTCTGCTCATCTCGGTGTGAGAAAACAGCAACGCAAAGATTTTATCTTTGACTTTTTTATAAACGCTCATTGCAGGGCACCAGTTATTCACAAGTGTAGTGTTGAGAATGCGGTTAAAAATGTTGCAATAGCTACTTTGAACAACGCCCTTCAATGTTGTAAAAGTTTATATTTAATGACGTGTTTGTGTTAAGCTTACGTTCCAAATCACAGGGTTTAGCTTTAATTCAACAGAATATAAAAGCTACTTAACTGTAATACAGCATGGAGGTGTTCGTTGGTACGCGCAGACAATACTAGAAAGAAACAAACAACGCCACAGCAACTACATAATTTTCCCATCATCTTACAGAGACGTTACACATAGGTGATGTGTTAAAACGTGTAGAAAGAATGGTACGTTTCAAGTGAGCAGATAAGAAGCGTGATGAAGGTGCATACGGTACAAACTTTTTCTAGGCAAAGCATCAGAAATCTTGATTTCGGGGGCCGCGTACCTTTTTGGTGACGACTATATGACGCTGGATGGCACTGAGCTCTTTTGGCGCCAGTTTAGAGATTAAGAAATGTTTGTAATGGAAATGGTTAAAAACATGGATGAAACTTTTAGCTCGGTGCCAAGTAGTCCCATTCCGACTTTAAAAGAGCACAAGCAAGTTCACAAGATCTCGGTTTTTGTCTGCTGTGCGATTCGTTTTGATTATGGCGTTTATAGTGCAGTAATAATAAATTTAGAATGACAAAAACAATGCATTTAATAAATTTCAGGAATACGTCGCTGTATACTCGTGCCCCCTTGCGTACCTTCCACGTCCCCTCAAAGGGGCTCGGGGCTATTGAGAGATATTTTGAAGACTACAAGTCGCAGATTAACAATAGACTAGCAGGGACTGACCAGCCTACAAGGCAGGGCTGTGGAGTCGGAGTCGAGGAGTCGGAAGGATTTTCAGCCTGAGGAGTCGGAGTCGTAGAAAATTTTAACGACTCCGACT
>Ga0210059_1000269_pt1 | contig 58868 bp, 37 predicted proteins | sample Ectturendosymbi2_FD_188042 | JGI IMG/M metagenome (GOLD analysis project Ga0210059, IMG submission 188042) | Ecteinascidia turbinata endosymbiont from Florida, USA - Sample 2 (SPAdes) (version 2) | ecosystem: Host-associated > Tunicates > Ascidians > Unclassified | place: Key West, Florida... | reverse complement strand
CATCTGCCCCCAAAATGCTTACAGGGGCCCCCAGTGGTGCTTTCTAAAAATATATCGACGTTACGGCACATCCCGGGCCAAATGGCCTTCACAACAAAATATCCTAATTTTTTGTTTTTTTATTTCACTAGCTTTTTAGTTCCATTTGCAGACACAATTTTGACAGAACCGTCGCCAGAAAGTCTTCAGTGCCATCTAGAATCTGTTTGGTTAAAAAAGGCGATGCGTCCTAAAATCAGAATTTCATTGATGAAATAATCTATTAACGCCGATAATGCTGGCGTTTCGACAGCGTTCCTAACCTAATTGCACTGGATGGCCGAAACATGATTTAGTGGAGGCTTGACATGAAGGTACTCTGGTAAAGCGGCAGGGCCAGGAAAATCAAGAAATGAAATTAATAGAAATGGCAACCTTAAAATTATTCAAGTGAAGTTGATGAAGTTAGGAGGACATGCCTTGCTGACCCGGAGAACAGCACGCTATTGATAGACTTGTAAGCACCCTAGGGCGAGGCAAGATCTAAGCGCCCACCCGTCCTATACAAAGATCCTTACTCTACATATCATCACATTGTACATTGCGTAAATAAGTAGGAAGATTTTGCACTTTAGAAAAGCTTTATTAGATGAATAATGTATAAAATTGAAACTGATAGCAAAAGTACTCACCCTATGCAGCAAACCTGAAAAACTGCGTGAACGTTTGTTCCATTCACTTCCGTCATGTTCATTCACTTTTACTTGGTGGACGTTCGTCGCTTTCATAACTACATAGTTGCACATTTCTTGACTCTTTTTTGGCGCTCCCATTGGTCTTGCGCCCCAGGCAGCCGCCTATTAGCCTAAATGTAGCGCCGGTACTGATCAGGCGATGTTACTCTAAGTAACAGCGGCAGGTACTGCTCCGTCCATAAATTACAGGACAGAATAGGATACGGACTGACAAAAACTTTGCTGACTGATTTCTAGTGTTTCATATTTAAATTTATGGGGTGGAAATTTTGTTTGAGTTGTTAAGCTCGGAATTTCGGGGCTCCTGTGACAGCATGGCCCTCAGTTGGGGGTATGGGGGAAGGCTGACGCGGCTCATGGTTCCTGATATCGAGGGAATTCAGAATAAAGTAATATGTTTATGAATTAGAACAACTTGTTCAGTGAATATAGCGAGCACGTGTAGTGCAGATTTGTATGACATCAGTCGTCTCAAACCTTCGACAGGGACCCCCAATTTAAAATCGCCTAGGGCCACGAAAATGAAAATTCGCCCCTGGTTGATGGTATTTCCAAAAGTCGTTACATACAGCAAATACCATAGTTTGCACATGTCAGGTGTTGGTTCAGCGGGAAATATTTATTTTTTGTCAATATTTATGAAACACATGGGACCATATATTTGTTGTATTTTTGTTTTCCATGGTAATCACAACGTGCATTGTGCTTGCAAGGCCTTCACACACTTTCCATTTGCTTTTGTCTTGGTTGAACAAGGTGCTTGTAGTTGTTTGCTTTTGTCCAATTGGTACGTCTTCTGTAGGTAACCATTACATTTGTATGAATTTATATTTAATCCGTTTTTTTTTTTAGTTTTGACTTTGGCGGCCGTAAAGACATGTGAGAGATCGGAACTACTTCGTCTGAATACTGAAATGGTCATAAAACAAGGTTTTAGTACATTTTGACGGTGGTTATGCAGAGAGGTTCTCTATTTTGAAAGACCCTTCGAAAATTTCGGTCCTTCAAAATGCCTTAAAAAATCACCATATACAATAATTCTAGGCTTAGTTCCTTGGCAACATTGCATTTCTATCATTGCTCATCAGGGTATTTTAGAACTGACAGCCATCAGCCTGTTCCGGCCTATTCAGCATGGTTTGAAGTTATTTGGCATATTTTGATAAACTATTTAGCATTTTTGGTCCATCTGGACCTGGAAATCGGTTTCTAGAGTTCCGCTCAATTTGTCTTTTGCAAGCTTAACCGCCACGGAGCGTAATTTGGCATTTCGCTATTTTGCTTTCATCTTACACATATGAAGGTCATGGACCCCCGAAAATCCTTCTGTGGACCCCAGGTTGGGAACCACTGCCCTAAACCTCCTTATGGTGTAGACCAACATTAGGAAAGTGTAGAACGTGTTTGTTTATCGCTGATAATGTGTAAACTGTGAATCTGGCCTTTTTTCCATTTGATCTTATCGCAAGCGGCATAATCGCCGCAAGGATAGAAACGAAGCTAGCGGGGTTTGGAACGCTGCAGCAAGATGGACGCGGGATTCATGCTTTTTGATTTTCAATTTATCACAGTTATGAGGTTACTTTTGGATTGCGTCTATGGTTAGAACCTTTATGACCGTATGCATGGTCGTCGGAAGGATTTTTTCCAGGGGGACCACAAAGGGATTTTTCCAGGGGGGGGCCAAAAATGGTGAAATTTGATTTTTCCCACTAAAAACTAAGAAAACAACCTTTTTTGCTGAAAAATTCGCCCCCTCTGCCCCCGTTCCGACGCCCATGGCTATATGATGCAATTCCGACCATCAGGATGTTGCTGGCAAGGAGTGGCTTTGACCTGTGCTCCATGCCATGCAGCGTATGCTGTTGTCCTTGTTGTGATCGTACCTTTTCTCGTTGCATGGATGTGCATTTCAATCCTTGCTGAACTTCTGCTTTTGTCTGTTTTCTGCTGTACTGAATACCGATATTGAAAATCGCGCTTCCAAAGGCAAACACTAAACCTTTGCAGTACTTTTTCCATGTTTTTTTGATCCAGCATGACCACAACAGAAAACTTTAACGATTAGTGCTCTCGTTCCTTTTTCGCACTTGTGTAAACCAGTGGTGTGCTGCATGTGACATGCGTTTCAGACATCCGGCTGGATTGGCGAACGTACAATTACCCTGAACCCCACGACCGCAAGGTCATCGACCTCAACGTGTGGTTCGGCGAGCCCTTCCCCCTCAAATCAACCGCGGCCGGTATTTTGAAGTCGACCCGGAGATCAATGGCGGCGGTGGTCGACACGACTGATGATGACGCTTACATGTCAAGCCAGGTTCGTGACGCTTCCAGCTTGTATAGTTCGCGGGGGGTAGAAGCAGTCACTTTGCCGCTGCACTCTGAAATGAGGTGGCCGCCCTCAATCCTGCCTTAAGTTGACGTGTTTGGTCTCCTAAGTGGGGATGCCCCATTTTTATGGATTTGGGAAAAGTTGACGTTTTCGGGGCAACGGTGAATTTGAAAAATTATCCGAAAAACTTGTTGCGTTCGAACATATAAAATAATAGAGAAGCGAGGAAACGACTCGCCTCGCAACAAGCCCCCCCCCATGCGCTGCTTCCTGTAAGCTGTAAGATATGTAATAAAGTCACACACCTTTTCGCCAACAACTCTGTAACATCGTTTTGACACGCCAAGGCATAACCAAATGACTTGCTTCCGTGAAAGTTTTCGTCATACCTGTGTGCATGGTGAGCGATTATGGCCGCAAGACAGGCTTCAGTTGTCGCGCATAGAGAAACGTGATTTTTCTCCGTTTTTTTTGCGATCGGCATAAAATTTTCTGCATAACCTCATTTCCTGTTAGACGTCATTGGATGAAGACAGAGGTTTTGTTCTCATTTTTGGGCGCATTGTGGCCCAGTTTCAAGCGTCACACCGCTGCGGTTATCGCTCTCTGCTGCTACCAGCGAAATTACCATTCTTGTAACTCACAGCTAAAAGTATAGAAGCGGCGAGAAAAAAAATATGGCAGAAACGACGCGAGCCGATGGAGCGATGTTTCATTTCGTTTTCTTGTGCTTTAAGCCCATGTTTCTGACGAAAGCGGAAGTGAGCGTGCGAAATTCTTTTACGCTTGAAGTGTTTGCGGTATTTTCAAACTTGTTTTTGCCGAAACGCGTGGAAAACCTCAATTTTATATAAACGCAGAAATAAACGCGTTTAAACAACCGTGCTTGTCTGTTGTGGATATGCGATTGCAAGCGATCGCTTTTCGTCTTGAACAAAAGCTACGATTTTTGCCAAAGTTTGCCGGCCCCACTTATTTTCGTCTTTTTTGGTTGATTATACCGGACCATGTTTTGGTTGGTTCCCTCTCACGTTTTCAACACAAAGCAAAGTTGGTGACCTTGGCAACGATTAAAAATCAACCGCCATATCTAAACGTTTTCCTCAACAGTTGTCAGTGTGCCAGAAGCCAAGAGCGAAAGCGTCAGTCGCTGAGAGTTTGCCGAAGCTGGTCAACGTCCGCATCGAACCCCACTTGGGCAAACTCTCCCAAAGATATCCGTTCCACGTCCAGCCTCGTCAGGTGGTAGCCCCAGGTCAGCAGAGGGCGCTGTTTTTCCATTGGTGGGCGTGTCCCCCGATCCGCTTTGCCGCATGCTTTCTTGAAAGGCTGTCGATTCGTCGGCTGGCGTCTCGGTTACATTTTTGGACTTTGTTTGCGACGGACGTCAAAAGTTTGTGGTTCGTAGTCAGGGCAGTTTCAAAATTCGTGCTTTCATCTCTACGAACGAAAATTAAACAGGAATCTTCATTTAATAACGCTGGACTGTCTGTAACCGACAACATCACTCCAGTGGTATTTTTAATCAGTTTTTGAAAACACAAAATGTTGGTAATGCTGTTTCCTTTAAAAGCTTGTGATTATGATATCTGCCTGTTTGCACAATGAATATAATAATCTATTTATCAGTTGCGTTCGTTCAAACGTAAACCAACTCCTTGTTTATTCCAAACGTTTCTGTTGTAGTTTTTATCAAAATCCTTCGAAGATTTTGCCGGCTGCTCCAAAGTTTTTGATTTAACTCTTTTTTGTGGCTTTGAATTAGTTTTTCAAGGAATTATTATAACGAAAAAATTGTTGTTTTGTGTCCCCTGCACAATGTAGCATTTTGCGTTTCTTTCACAAACAAACAAGACTTCGTGTCAAATGTTTTCAGAATCTGCACGATGAAGTGTGTCGGCGTGCAAGTCATTGCGCCCACTTGAAAATGTTTAAAATTTTGAAACTTTGTTTTACTAGAACATGTCACAGATGGTATGTGCTTTACGCGCATTTTGTTATTTTATCAACCGTTGCCTTTTCTAAACAGGCTGGCTGAGGCTATTCTTGGTTGGTAAACATCGGTTTACAACTTGGCTATTAACGATTTTTGTCTACCTGTAACAAACAGATGTATTTATGACATTCACATTTTCTGAGAAAAAGACTATTCCTGCTAGTGGGGCACTGAGGGTGTTTTTTCACAGCACTCCCTCAATATGAATAACCAAGAGGTATCATATTGCCTTCCTGTTTTGCAAAACGTTTTCACAGTACCTGCCACAGCTGAAGTTGTCGACTTTTTTTCCTTTAGCTCACGGTCACGTGACCGTGACGGGGATTTTCCAGCCGCGGATGTCCATGTCGGATGGCTGCGTCATGGGCCGGGAATGCGTGGGATATTCGCTTGGGTTCATGACCCTGGATGCAAGCCATGTACGCTTGCAAGAAGGCAAGGTGCGAGCAAATGCGAAAGCAGTAAATACGCGGCAGCACGGACCCGTGTTTCAGTGTTTATTTAAATCGTAGTTTTTGTTTTAAACGCTGTTCGAAGTGCAAGCTCACTGGCTTGAAAGCATTTGTTGGGTCTATGATAGACCTTACCAAGAAGACAAATTTTTGTTTTTTGTCCTTCCATCGAGAATTAAGGAGTGTGAAACTTAATTCCCGTTCTTGCGTTTGAAAATGCCTAATTCTGAAGTTTGAAAATGCTTAATTTTACGTTTGAAAATGCTTAATTTTTACTTTGAAAATACTTTAATTCTTACGTTTGAAGATGCTCAATTATTGAAAATATTCCAAACTGACCACCTGCGATTAAAAAGTACTAACGTTTTGTATATTTGATTAGTTTTTGAAAGAAAATATTGCTTCTTGTTGATTCAGTAATTGCAAACGTGACCAAAACCAGGTTTGCACGAAGATACCGAGTTCGGTGTCAATCAGCTTGCTCTTGTTTACAGGTAACACGGATAGATGGATATGAGAAGCAGCCACTTCGTCTTGAAATGGCCTCGTTTGTTCAGTCGGGTGTTCTGCACATAGAAACAGTGGACGACGAGCCGGCGACTTCTTTCCGGGCGTCCTTGAGCGACATCCTACCTCAAGCCACGGTCAGCTCGTGTGATATTTTCCAGCCGCCTTGTTCGAAATCGAAGTTTTCTTGTGTTGGTGTGGGCCCATGGATCACGAAACTCGATTCAGAGGATTAGCACATTTTAATTCTACGCAACGGAAATGGTTTGTTTACGTGTGCTGGTTTTGTCCGGTGGTAAGAATACGGACTCCAATTACCGTAAAATGCGCTGAAAAAGATATGTTACTATGGAGCGATTCAATGGGATACTTTCATACAGGTTGTAGAAACTTGGCTGCAATTGCAATATTTTTGTTAATGAAAAAAGGCTCTTGCTTTTCTCTCTTGTTCTGCTGCCAAATTTCTCCGCAAGTACCTTTCGCAACTATTTTCCAACGGGCAACCGGCGCTCTGATTTGTTTGCCCAAAACGGTGATTAATTTGTCATTTTTTGTTTTCTCCCAAGTGCACTACTTTTAAAACACGTTACCAAAAATCACCACGAGCCTGTAATCCATCGACTCCTGCTCTACCCAGCGATGCTGGTGGTTTTGCGCTGTTTATTTTCACACCGACCTGTTCGGCGCTTGTTACCGCACGCGTTTTTTGAAAAAAGCCTGCCCTGTTCCAAGCGACGAAATGTTTTGCCAACCGTGTTTACAGCTGCCCCGCGATAGCAGCACCCTTTGTGGTGGCCCAACTGGTTGCCTCGCTTGACAAGGAGAATTTTCCCGCAAGCGCTAAAAATAGTTCCGTTTCCTTAAATCGCTTTTAGCATGACAGAGTTTGGACGCATTCCAACGCCCTGCATGCAGCGATTCGCCGATTTTAAGAACGTCCCGTTACCTGGAGCTTAAAACTAGTTTCTCGCCGCGGTTCGCAAGCATGCATTGTTTGAATGGCAACAGCGCTCCGAAAACCGCCGAGCGCTCCGGGACGGCAGAGGGCAGACGTACGTGGAAAACTGCCTGGTCCAGCCGCTCGCGCTCACCAACAACACGGCGACCTCGTTGGGCTTCAGCCTTTCCGTCAACGAGCCCTTCTTCATTAAATCGGACGCAAGTGTCTCTTACCACCTTCCGCGGAATATTCTCAAGCCGCAGTCGAACATGAAGGTATTCGTTTTTATTTTTATTTTTTTGGTCGTCATGCACACGGCCGCTCGTGCAGTTGATTTTCATGCGAGATTGCTTCGGAACCGGAACCGCCGCTGCGTCCAAGTCTCCATTTTGCTTTTCGAGCAATTGCCGTTTATTGACACGGCAGTGCGGCATGGGCGCAGGCAGCCGATGGTTTGGGCGAATCGCGGCTGTGATAGGCGTGCGCGCCTGGGTGAACTGAGACAAGAACTCTTCTGCGCCTCGACTCGGATACGAACCGTTGCTTTGTTCCGGTCGCTGCTTGATGTAAGTCGTTGGATTTACTTTTAAGTCGCCGTTTTAAGCCTTTAAAATCAAACTGCGTTGCCATGGCAACGACCTTTTCAGCTTTTCTTCGTGCGCGGAGTGCCTGAGACGCATCCGTTGCAGACGCGTTTGCTTGCACTACACGAAATCGCGAAAGGTTCTTTTTCAGTTCGTCCGTGACGTAAGCTGCTGACGTATACCTCCGGAAACTAGACAAAGACAAGAGAGTGGTGTGGGCCGCGGATTTGCTCGGAATTCACCGCGTTTGGCGAATAGTCATTACTTTACGCAGTTCATCTTGCCATCATTTTAAAGCTTAAGAAAATACTTCCTTTTATAGGAAGTTGAAAATAGTTTTGCAGTTTTTTGCTTGACCTCTTCACCCGTACCACGAACCGCGCCCACGTTGTAAGCATCGGCCACCTTTTTCGTTCAGCGAAAAGGTTGTAGATACTTGCTGCGTAAACTGTACGTGATTGCGAAGACCTTTTCGCTCTTTTCAACATGCCACACGACAACGAAGCTATTTTAATGTTCGCTCTCAGGCGCTTTCAGCTGACGCTATTTCGTTTGGAGCTCTTCTGCACAAAAGCTTTTTTTACCACAGTGCAGGAATAACATTTCCTAAGAACAAAAAATCCCTTCTTTTGCTGCTTCGAATTGCAGCCAACTTCGAGACCCTTTCGCTCCGAATCGGGCGGCCGAAGATCACGTGCGACGTAGTTGGTCATGCGTGACTTCTGCCAATTTTCCTCGGTTACGCTACGACGGTCATAAAGACACCCCTACATTTCCTGCAAAGGGCAGTTTTAAGAAAATTACGGTTGGGGCGCTGGTGTGATCCTGTGACTTTCGCGTCAGGTGATACTCCGTCATTTTCGAGACGAAATTGTCGGCTCTGACGAAAAAAAAATAACGTGGCACTCAGGGTTGCGGGAAGACGCCTCGCGAGCTCTTTGTGTTTCGCCGTCGGACAATGAGCTTTTTTTCATTCAACTGTCAACATACTGTAGCGCTGGCGAAAAATACGAAAAATAAAGGAGCTTCGATTCGAGATGACTTCTTGCGACGGACGGCGAGCAACTTCAACTGACAAAGACTTTCCCAGAGCATCTCGTAAACGTATAAGGGAGAAGTCACCGGAAACCTGTGACTGCGTGTATGTCCGTGTGCTCGGCCAATGCAGAATAGTGTTTGAGGGGGGTCCCAGTTCGCCTTGCCTCACGGTTTCTTTTATGCTGCTTTGTTGTTTGACCGATTGGTCGCGCAAAAGCATCGCGCTTTGCCTGCTGCATACGTCACTGTCGTTGGCGGTATCGTCACGAGTGAAGCCGAGCTGCCAACCGCTGATGCAATTCCGCTCCAGCTCCAAGCCTGAATGAATGAATGAATGAATGGATAGTGGCAGAGGTGAACAGAAGAACGACGCTGAAAGGCGTTCGACTCAGTGCAAGACGCGTTTCTCTAATTCTGCAAAACTGGAAGGTGGTCGCGTTGAATTGCGTAGTGAGCAGGTAGCTAGAGGCGTGGCCACTGAGATATCTGTTAACCAAATACGGATTGTATGATTTTAGCTTGACAGAGAATGAGATTTGCCACTATTTTTTCACCTCAATGAAAAGAAAACACTTTTGCAAGCTTTGGCTTTACTGAAAAGAAAATATTTTTGCAAGACAGCCGACTGTAAAGCTTGCAGCGTTTTCCCCATATTGGCCTGGCCAGACGAGAACAAAAACACCTCTGGGCAGTTCTAGGACCCGACGATAAACAAACAAAAAGCGCTGCCAGTGTTCTGCGCCTGCCTCAACGCAGCGTTAGCACGGCAACGTTATCTCCAACCGCGACTTTTCCAATTAGCCGATTCTTCGACTGCTGTACTTCCTGAAATACTTTGAGTGTCATTCGTCGAGGCGTACAGATGAGAATTTTCCGGACTGTAATTAATTTTGGAAATGATGACGTTTGCGAGTGTGCGGAGTCATAGCAACCGCGGTCGTTGATTTGTTGAAACGTTAGCATTTTTTCTAATCGCGTGGGCCGAGCAAACTCCGCTGTCAGTTAACTACCGCTTGGCATCACCTTCAAGTGACTCAGGTTTTCAGATATCGAAGGCTGAAGACCTCAGGTGTACACTGGAATTGCGAGTAGTTTTCAGGTTGAAACAGCAGTTAAGCCGTCGAAAGGTTGCTGGGTACAGGTGGAACTTGTTTTTCAAACTGTTGGAAGAAGAGTCAGTCAACTAGAACGTTACTACAAGCTATACGTAATTAGCGGCACGCACCTTTTTCGATCTTGTGTGCAAATTAGTCCATGTGGTTCTAGAGAAGTTTGTTGCCACCTGTGGGACAAGTGCATCTGCCCTCCATTGCTAACTTCGGCAGTGCTTTTTTCAAAACGGCGCGAGAGACGTTTAAACTTGTCGAAAAAGAGAAACACTGGTTCGTATTGTTCTTTATCCTGTAGTTTGTTGCATCGTCGTTTCACTTTGTTACAGCAGGAGGTCGAACGTCACAATGCAAGTTGCAAGTATCTTTTTTTGTCATCAATAAAACTTTTGAATAATGCGAGAAAATCCTTTGATATATTTTCGTGCATATATCCGCCATTGTACAGCGATTTAACGTAGTTCTAATATTAGGTACAGACGACTTCGGCTAATTGCATACCGGTTAAACGCATGAACCGCTTTATCGCATAGGATTCTAGAATCCCAAACCAAATCCATTCACACGTGAAGAAATAGTCTGGTTTATCGCATCAGATAGTGTGAAAACCTGCAGTGCCATTAATCCGATCAAGCAACGTTGCCGAAACGACTCCCTTCACCGACGTGCCAAAATCAACACTGCGCGTTCAACTTCCAGGCTTCATCACGTTGTATACAGGGCCGTCTGGTTGTGTCAAGTCTCTATGGGTGCGAAGCTTTGTCTCGAAGGCGGCATTTTTGAAGTTTGTTTTATGGCATTGGACAAGGACCCGACACATGCAACTATGCGTAACTCCTCTGCACAAGATGTGTTAAGTTCTTTACAGAACAGAACAGGGTGCAATGGTGCTACTGTACACCAACTTGGAATTTTAGTTCCATTTGACGACTGTTACTTTTCCGTGCACAGCACACTTCACAGTTTAAAATGCGGAATTATGCCGTGTCTAGCAGAAAACTAACAGTTGTTAAATGGGGAATTATGCCGTGTTTAGCAGTTTGAAATGCGGAATTATGCCGTGCGTTTTGCCATGGACTGGACAATGCACTGTTTCAACTTCGTTACTTATTTGACTTCACTCTTCCTGTTTTTTCACATCAATAACATTGATTTGGTGAATACCCCAACCGAATGATGCATAACAAACGCCATTGGCATTATAAAAGCTTAATGACGCCACAGGCTAACAAATCAGTTAAGTCTTTACGTACAGAGCCTAGCTGTATCAGGACCAAGAAATTTTAGAACTTATAGAAGCATTTCTATATCCCGTAGTTCTACAAATGTTCGTACACGACAGCTGTGAGACAATAACATGTTCACAACCGCATTGCACAGTTCAAAGCAAGCAGAAAAATGCCCGCGAGTGCTGGAAACCTTCAACGATTGATACAGGCGATTATTACGTCACACACGCATTGCGCACGTTTGAGACAACATGCAACGTAGGGGCCCGTAACAACTTCGAATTCACATTTCAACTGATGACCGCTGGTTTGCTAAACGCTGAAGGATTTCAGAATTTAAAACACTGTATTAGGAGCAACGGATTTTCAGAACATCTATAAGCACTTTTGTATCCCACAGTTCTTGAAATCTCTGCGTTCAGTGTCAAGCTATAACATACCAACGGTGTCAGGTAGCAAGCATGTGGACAGAAGTCGAGTAGGGCGGTAAACTTGTGGATATTTCTTTGATACGGATAATCGCATATTCCGGTTAAACGTATAAATAAGCTTGGCAAATTGGCTATGCGATTAACCGGATTCGTCTGTAGTTGTAATATCGGTCACTATCGCGAAGGGCATTTAATCAATCGTTAGCCAGAGTCATCTGTACCTCCATAAATGTAGTGTTATGCAAATGTCTTAAAAAAACATTTGACCCCATTACCAACTAACCGCGCGTCTAATTCATCCTGCAATTCAGTTCGCTGATGCGTCACATGACACGTGGTTACTGGTTTTATTTTGACTGCCCCAGTTCATCGACCAAGCCTTTGCATGGTCTTGCTTTCAGGACTTGAATAGATGGCGATCCGTGTTGTGTTATGTAATCGACACGATATCCTTCAGCTCTTCACCTGAGCTGCTTGGGCGAAACGGTTTTGGCGTGCTCGTTTGGCGACAGCGAAGATTATAAAGCAGCAATTGTTATTCCTGGGTAGCAGCACTGCTTTTAGCTCAACCATGATGTGTGTCCGGAAGTGTAGTTTAGCAGAATATTGTGACAGCGAAACATATCGCAACTCGCAACACAGCCGCATATTTCGAAATTTTATGGGGAAACGGTTTGCAGAACACCGGAACTTCACGACAGTTGTACCCCAGTGTTATTCGCTGCAAGACGAAAGCTGTCCTTGCCTGCAACTTGTTCTACAGAGGTCCTAATGCTCATGTTTCAGATGCGCTCCCAGGAAATTTTTCGCCGTGTTCGACAAATCCCTCGAGTCATTCGGTTTGTTACAGCAGTAACTTTAATTGTGCGATCTGGTTTCTCATCGCCACGTGAACAAAAACCAGAAAGCTCGTCGCGCAAATAAAGCTTTTACTAAATCGAGATGTCTGTCTGTTCAAAAAATAGCGATCGCCAAGCTTTTTTAACCAACTCTCAAAAGCACCTGCCTGATTGTTTTCACTCTATTGTCAAAGACGTAATAGCACGGTGTTGAGCAGTGGTTTTAGGATCATTAGTTGCCTATTTAGGCAGTTTTTTTTCCATCGGCTGGATAAACTTATACCGTCTGACTCAGCGGTTTCAACGTCATAGCAGTATAGGTTTATTAACAGGACAGATGCAGCCGAGCATACATAAAGCTAATTCGGGTGCTTTTTGGTAAGTGTGGGTTAGGAGCGTGTGGTATCCTTAAATAAGGTGCCAGTGAACCATGAAACCAAAGTCATGTGAAATTGTGAGTGATTGCGTTGACTAAAGTTGCTATCCACACTGTAGCCAACGCTTTTCTGGGCAGTTAGACACACAAGGACTGATACAATTTGTCGGTATGCAGCGATTCGACTTCGTGTGTCTTTAACAATCGTTGGTAATTTTATCATGTTGTTAGGGATTTGATTCTAAAAGGCAGCCGGTCAGCGCATGCTTTTACCTGCTTTGGGTGTAAAACTGATAGATTGTTTTATTTCTTTTGGGTGGTTACTGAAAGTCACGAAAAAAATATTGTTCCTGTAGGCAAAGTTTCTGACTTATTTCACTGGAAAAATTTCATGTACGGAAACACGTTCAGGATGTTGAATATTTCAAGTTGTTGCAAATCGACCGTCTTATGTTTTAATATTTGCGGAAACCCATCATTTTTCCTGTCAGGTTTCGACTTTTTGCGTCTTTGCCGAATATCGCCAAGTGTCGAACGTTCATATACAATTTCGCAAATCATGTCAAGGTCATGGCCAAACTATTGTTTAAGACTATGTTTAACCTGAACAAGACTGGAGAAAACTTAGTCAACATTAATCTCCGTAATTCCGCAGCGCCTCAGGTACATATTACAGAAGCGACCGTATCCAGTCATCTGTAAGACATTTTGAATTTCAGCGGCAAGCTGCTTGCATTATGCCACATAGTGCTCTTCATGGGCGCAGATGCAAGCCGCGCCGTTTGTAGACCTGCGACATGTTTTTCTTATGTTGCACTCGAGTAGAATTTTCGGAAAACGTCGTTAATCACCAATAGGTATTAACGCGTGCAGACATGGGCGCAGGTGCTGAACAAAAACTCAAAACTATCGTTAACTAGTCGTTGAGCTCATGCGGGGCTGGGCTGTCCTCCAATGCAAGTCACCTTGTTTTGTTTAGTACAAGACCAGTTACGCTTTCGTTGGTGAAAGTTTCTTCCGTAAATTTCCGTAAATTTTTCTTTAACGAAAGTTGCCTTGTGTGATTCAGCAAAATATACTGTAACTTCACGCCAGTAAGGAATCAATCGTTGGTCGAGTTCACCACAAACAAAAGTTTTTCTCCTGAATTGTAGTCAGCATGTAAACTGTGTTTGAATAAGAGGATTCGAGTGCTGTTAACCTCTTAAGATGTAAACGTGTTGTAGTAATGAAACACTTCGGATTTTTATCGTTGCCAAATAAGATTCTCCCTTACTCGTGTTCTGGTTGCACCATTGCTTGTTCCCCTAGGCTTTCGTGGTAGTTCGACGTAGATTAAAGCGACTGTTTGGGATTTGCGGCGGAAACTTATTCTGCGCTACAATGCAAGCCGCTCGAGCCGAAGGAGCATGAGGATCTGATACGCTTAGCGCGCCTGTTTCCCCAAACACGCAATTTTTCGCCCGTGTGCGCTTCTCACTAGCGTCTCATCAGACTTCAGTTCTGCATTGCCCACGCTCGATCAATTGATATCGTTCGCACAGCTGGCTTTCATTTCGTTGCGGGTTGCATCTTTACAGTCGCAGACAAGCTTTGGCTCAGAGCAACGGGTACTGTACCGCGCAGGTGAAGTTACAGGTGACATCGTTGCGTCTGCGGAACGTCCGTTTGCTGCTTGTGTGGAGAAGGAACGTTTGTCAAACGATGACGGGCTGTAATTTCTCGACAGAAAAAAGCGAAAAAGCATTTTTTTTGTTGATCTAATCGCAGCGGAGAGATAGGGACGGCAGAACTCGGCATTTTTTTTCAGCAAAACTTTTTTTCTGCGTCGCTACCTTGTGATTTGGGTTTTATAATGAGAGGTGGAGTTACGGAACAGAGATAAGAGTTTACGTTTGTAGGTTAACGAGACGCGCAGACCGCATGACCCAGAATTTAACATTTTCATTTGTGGTGTCAGTGAGGTACGCGCGAATACAGAAACGACTCAATTTGGAAAAAAAACGACTCAATTTGGAAGTTGACGTTGAGAAAGCGCACAAAGGAAAACGGAATAAATAGAAATGTCAACTAGGTGATACGAAAAGTTTTACACGAAGAACGCGGTTAACTAGTGAAGTGCTTGTGATAAGTTGAGGGTGCGGTGCATGATGCGCTATAGAGCGACATGGCCTCAGAACTAGACAACGATTTAGAACAGTTCGTTGATACTGAAAGACTTTACCAACTTTACGTGGTTGGTTTGTCACCGTGCAGCACCAAAAATAGCGAAACTGAGGGATTTGATTTCGTATACGTAATTTAGACCGAAATTTGATTACGTTGAATGTTGCAGGCAAGTTCCACCTTCCAATGTTGCACCCATTAAAACAGCTTCACTCTCGTATATATGTAACAGCAAACGAAGCACCAGTTACGAGTTGCTGCAATTGAAATAATTTCAATACCCTTGCACTGTTGTCGTATTGATTCTTTGAGCTCTGTTCCGAAATAGCTAAGGCTCTTTGAATTAAAGGTAGTCCAACTGCTGACGACAGGCTGCGCCTACCTGATCGGTGGTGTTATAATAATCAATTTTTGACGCATTTTGATAAAATAAAGTACCTTAACAAGCAACTCGCAAGACTCGTTTAGCACCAGATGCATGACGTAGTTTTGTTTCTTGTGAGCGGAATGCACTTAACGTTATATTGAAAAAGATTTTAGCTTACCTTCAAATTTAAACTGAACAAGTAAAACAACACCTTATTTGCCGGTTCATCCGACAGAAGTCCTTAGAGTCATACTGGTAAAAAAGGGATTATTCCTATTGCTGGTATGTAGCTAACTACACGATTTCATCAATCCATTGTTTCACGGCGGACTAGTGATATTTCCTCCATTTAAACATTGCTCACATCTTTTGAAAAATGACAAATAATTACGTCATACGTTTGGACATACAGCGATGCGTCAGTCAGCAGTGCTTGAAATGTTTAAGGAGCGGAAATACAACCAAGAAAGTCAATACACTGCTTAACACCAACGCTATGATGAATTTCGAGCGATTCCAAAGCGGATCCTTGGTATTCGAAATGCAGTGGAAAACAAGTTATCGTTTTTACTCCAGCATCTCGTTATGCTGATGAGGTGTTGAAACACGACCAACATTCCATTGGGTTTCCAAACACAAAAAGAGCGTTTTATAGCAAAAGAGATGTTTTTACCTACTACCTTGAATACGCCCGTAAATGCCAAAAGGCCACAACTGGCTTTGCACATACAAGCTTTCAATACCAAACCCCAGCGACGCAGTACAACCATGTGCCAACGAAATGAAAGTAAACGAACCGTTTCAAACACAAAAAGCTAAATTGCAATATTTTTTTAATCCTAACTTACTGTCGACCTTCTCCAAAATAAAAGGGAGAAACCATCTTTTAGAGAACAGATTTCGTGTGAAATGAAAAGCATTGTTTTACTCCGCTCCTCAGTTTCTACAATATTATATCTGACCAGTTTCAGGAGCACGTGGGCGATGTAAAGGTTCTGAGATTTGACCACGCACTGTTTCAAGTTAATCTGGTTCTAGTCGAGATATTGAATTACTGAGGTACACCGTTTTCAGGCGTTGTCTGGTAAAAAAACAATGGTGATATTTTGCAGTTTTGAAAAATGGTTCAAAAAAAGATGTTCTTCTGAACCTCTAAAACCGTTTTGGATCTTGCTCTGCAAGCTCTTATGCCAGAAGATTAATCCAACAGTTATCACATCAGTGGAAATAGTTAACGTGTGACGTCGAGTGAACAAATTTTTTTCATGGTAGAATCAATTTGAAAAGCATGCTGTAGCAAAATGTGATCTGAAATCTCATAAAAACTTTAGCGGAATGTTGGACATCCCATGTTGGATCGTGAAATGGAAATGCCTCTGATTTTTGTTCGTGTTACGTTTATCACTATATCGGTTTCGACATTAAAATGGTCGCCTTCCTAGCTTATTTCATTACAGCATAAATGAAGTTCTAGTGCCAGATTCCAGCTTTTTGCGTTTTGATAATTTGTGATGTTTTAAGGTGTTCCAAAAACTTGTAATCAATTTAAATGTAGTATACCGTGGCATTTAAGGCCACCATAAACTCTAAGCGTATGAAATGAAACAAGCTTACTGTTTCGTAGAATAAGATTTAATATTATAAATTAGATTGAAGAACTCAAACTTACATAGTTTAAAGCGATTTCACAAGATACTGGGGTTCTTCCAGTTTTTTTGACCCTGCAGAAACAATAATCCTCATTTTAGTTTTGGTGCCATCTCCAAATCTGTACTGCAGCTGGTACTTTTTCGTGGAATTGTTTTACAAACGCGTGATGTAGTCTTGTGTTACTATGTTTCAGCATGCTCTAACGCACGAAACGCTTTTTTTATTGAAATGGATGTAAGTTCTACCATTTGTATACCTAAAAATAAATGCATAAAGCCTAAAACATCAAATTGTTCAAGTGAAAAGAATTAATAATGATAAATTTTTGGAGACCCTCTATCTAAGAAACGTTCTTAACGTATATAGGAACTCTTCTGCTTTTTAAAAAACCTCATGGTTTGCTTTGGCAAGCATTATTCGTAATCGCGCCGACTATGACAATTTTATGATTAAAACCACACGGTCAAGTTTTCAATTTATGAAATCTGTTTTAGGTGTTTCTAGTGGATTTTTTGTATGCTCTGCTGAGTCTAAAAAGAAGACTATTTTTTCTTGTTTGCGTTATGCCTATAATCTCTGGCTTAGGTATGAGTTAACTTAATTTTTTTTCGTGCATTGAGTTGTTTGTAGATAGGGTAAAAACTTGAAAGTTTGAAGCATGTCGCCGCTGGTGTTCTTAACTACGTTTTTCAACCACAACTCTGACCATCTCTCGTTTCCAGAAACACGTCGCCGCGTGGGTATGATTGTTGTAAGCATCATAACCTTTTTGCTGCTGATGCAGTGGGCTGACGCTTGCCCAAGTCAGTGCCAGTGCTATCAAGGAACTGTGAATTGTTCGTCGCTAAACTTGACCGAAGTTCCCAACGACATACCGTCGAACACCACTCACCTCTACCTGTCCCACAACAGGATAAGTTCACTGGGCAGCAACGTGCTTGGACAAATACTGGACCTCGAATTGCTGGACCTCAGTTACAATTCCATGACAAACATAGACGACTTGAACACTCGCGACATGCAATATTTGAAAGTACTGTTGCTTGACAACAATCAGTTAAATTTTTCTGTCGAGGACCTGTTCTTTTTGTCTTTCGGTCTCAATTCGCTACAGCGACTTTCCATCTCCCACAACTTACTGAGCGGTGCAGTGGAAAAAAACACGTTTACCTATTTCTCTGCTCTGAAGCATTTGGATTTGTCGCACAACCCAATTACTGCGATAAAAAGCTCTGCGTTCTACATCCCGCTTGAATCGCTGAATGTCAGCTACACGCTGATCAGCGAAATTTCTACGCGGGCCTTCAGAAATTTGCGGACGTTGCAAAGACTGGACCTGCGAGGCTCCCAGATGACCAAAATGACGAAGGTTTATTTTTATGGCCTTTCCAGGCTCACCGAGCTTAAGTTAGGCGGAGAGAGACTGACGTTTCTATCAAGCTACTTATTAAGCGGCCTGAGCGCTTTGACAAGCCTGGTGATCACGGGAACGAAGATTGTGACTGTGTACGCGAGTTTTCTCAAACCTTGTCCGAAACTACAACTCCTCGACATGTCAAACAATTCCCTGGCTTCTATTCCTTCTTCTGTATTTTCAAACAATGATGCTATTGAAACCGTAATTTTGGACAATAATCTTTTCTCCACTGTACCCTACACGCCTTCAAGTGTGGTCATGTTGTCAGTGCGGTCCAACCGTGTTCTAAAGTTGCCCGCTGTACTGCCACCTGAATTGGAAATTTTAGATTTAAGTGACAACTCAATTACGAATCTTACAACATTGTCCCAATCTGAAAGCCTGAAGACACTGAACCTTTCGGAAAACCCGTTACAGTTTTTGGCCTCGGATTCTCTGTCCAACTTGACCGCTCTGACCCTGCTGGTTTTGACGCCCAGCAACATAACCGAAGCCGCTTCGCTCAGCGCGTCAAACACATCCGTTGTTTTGAGCGGAAAAGGAGTCACGTGCGATTGCGAAGGTGCGCTGCGTTACGATTGGTTGCCGTCATCGTGGCAGGTCCAGGTCGTTTCACTGAGTTGCGGCGACGGTTCGGGCATTGACGACGTTGCAGCTTACGCGCTCGCCAACTGCTCGTCGTCCGCGAACGGAATAAACGGAACCACCGTCGCCATCATTGTCGTGATTGTCCTGGTGGTTCTCGGCCTCCTGGCCATAGCGGCAGTGATTTGCGCGCGAACGGGAGGGGCGCGAAAATTTAAACGCATGATTCAGCGTCGAAACAAAGACATAAACAGCCCGACACGATGTCCCACCATCTCTGCCGAAGTAAATGTGTACTGCGAAGCAGGAAGCATGCCGCGCAGCACACAAGGCCAGCCTGAAAATGCTTACGGAACTGTGGACGAACTGCCTGGCCATTACGTAATGGCGGACGATCCTGTTTCTAGAACAGAAACAGACGCCGGGTGCGATGAGTACGCCGCTGCTGACGATAACGTCGCGCCCAAGCCGTCAACTGCGGGGGCGCGCAAACAGTCGAGCTTGTACGACAATGCCCACGGTTACGAAAATCCACTCTCGACCACCAAGCCTGACTACCTTGACATTGATTACGAGCACCACTACCACATGCCTTCGTCCCCGTCCAGTCCGTACGTATTGCCGGACACCACACCTTACCCTGACCTGCGCAGCGCACCTGCGACCGACGCCAATCCTTACCTGACGCCGATATCTTCGGTTGATTCTTACCCTGCGGCATTCAGCGGCTACATGGACTTCGGTAACGCACAGGATGCAAAAACGTACGAAGTGGTGCTTTAGTTTCCCCGGTTACCGTTCGTGGAAGCCAATTGCCGTTCGTGTCGAATAGCGAACGCGGTTTTGCCGACTGCCAGGGCAAGCGACCCAGCAGCGATTATCGAAATCGGCGTGCAGTGACGATCAGAGCTCGCTTGAGCGCGATTTAAGTGTTCCTTGCGGTGTTCGAAGGGTATTTTGTAAGAGGTCTTGCCGAAAAAGAAAAACGTGATGGTTTGTATCGTTTGCTGCAGCACAAAATATCTACAATTCCTTACTTGTCGCAAATGTTCATTAGATTGACGGCTTTGTAATGGTGATGACGCAATCACCGGCCTGAGTTATCAAAAAAGTTTTATTGAATTGAACAAATGATTCATGGCGTCGCTTACGCATTGCCTTTTGACAAACCCACCCTGCTCCACTTCCCTACGATGAGTCTTGTTACACATGTTTAACGCTAGTCTTTTTTTAAGAGCGTACGTTATTTCTGCCTGCCGTATGATTAGTAATGTCCTAGAGCAGCTATGTCCAACCCGCGGCTCTCGCGCCGCATACGGCCCAGGCGAAGGTTTTGCGCGGCCCGGTTTAGGTTTTCGCTGCAGCAAAAGTATCCTATATACTGACAATCTGTCTCCTTATTTTGATAATCGTGAATTTGAAATTTTTGATGCAGGAGTTCTCAGTGCCACTTTTTCACGTCTGCTACCATTGCAGTTAGGATTCGAACGCTTTCAGTACAATAGGTTAAGCTAAATTTAACTTAATAAGATCAAAGTAATTCATTCCAAGTGCGGCCCTCATTAATAGGTCCTTCAATATGCGGCCCTGCTTAAGATAGTGACACGATATTTGGCTCAGTAAGCCATTTGGGTTGGACATAGCTGTCCTAGAGCGACGATTTTTTAAAAAAGGTAGGCGATTTCTTACGCTTTGCAAAACCAGAAATCTATGCATTTTTTGCTCTCTTTGGCAAAATAAGCCCATTGAAAACATGGACCAGATGTGCCGCTTGCTATATTTCCATTATGCTGCTTTGAAATCGGTCACCTGCTTTGTTAAAAGACACCAAAGAGGAAATGTTAAATGTAGTTATCTGCTACGTGAGCAGTGTCAGAAAGTTAGCGAAATGCAGCTGCTGTGCTGGTGTAAAAAAAATCGTAAAATCTGTGAAAAACATGAAAACATCCACTTCGTTATCATCATTCTGTCGCATTTGGTGCCGCTGTTTCAGAGTAAAACTAAAATGCATGTTTTCTTTCCACAACGATCGAAATATTTTCCAGTTTTCTGTTGAAGAAAACGTATGCTGCGTGAGTCACCTGCTGAGTTTAGTGCACTGCAACAATTTTTCTTGCCCCGGTTTATCCACTGTGTTTTTTTGTGAATAAAACGTTCGTACTTTCTTGCTCTGTAGCAGAGCGAACGGCGCAATGCATGCCTGTATGTTTCATTCACAACCGCGTTTTTCATGTCAGTTGGCAAATTGACAGTAAGCAGTCAGTCAGACATGCCTGGGAATTCTGGCAAGGTTTGCAACTGTCATACGTTTCTGAGATGGCCGTTGACAACTACACGGCCTGTAAGTAGAAGTTAACGCTATCGCTAACATCACGCGGTTGCAGAAGCAAATTTCGGCCCCTGGCAATGTTTATAAAGTCAATGCCACAGAATGATAGAGAAAATCACTCGTCTGTGGTTCTTATTGGCATAGTATTCGATGAGATTGGCGTTTTGTCGGGTTGGCGCCGACATGTTTGAAACAACTGCCTTCTTCATGCCTTTAGCAACATTCCTTGGTGCAGCCGACGAACTTTGTTCCAGGCCTTGAAGGCATGCGCGGTGTACAACGTGCACGTAACACAATCATAAGATATATCCGCACTGTTCGCTGTACAAACTCCCCCAAATATATCACCAAACATGGTTCACATCTGATATGTAATCGTGTTACTTACGCCTTCCCGCTCAATAGCGCCTCGTCGGTTGTGTTGAGTTTATGTATCGGTGTTGCGAGATGGAGTCAGACGATCTTCACAGTGACAACCAGCGAGCAGTTGAGAACGGCCAACTGTTGTTTCAAATTACTTGTTATACATCATTTAGCGAAATACCTTTTTCTCCACTGTCGAATCCGCTTGTAGTCAGTCATTGACTTGTTTATTCAAAATATTTCCAACCGTTTTGATATTTGATAAGGCAATTCCTCACTTTTTTTAATTAGCAGCAGTTGCAATTTTTAGTATATGTGGGTGTTACCCTCAAGTCTGTTGAAGCCGATATCCTTGGAGACATCAAATGTTCTACCCTTTTTTGAAACGAAAAACTCCATAACGGCCTTTCAAGCAATATGTCATACAAGCTTTAAGACTGGTGTTTGGCTGTAATCAGCAACAACAAAACTGTCATCCTTTGCAGTCTGGCGTTGCTTTTGCCGTTGACACACGCCTTATCACATTTCCAGGAACACCCAGCGGTTATTTTCAAATGTAGAGGAAGCGATCGTACCGGGTCACCATCTTCAGCAATGTATCTCTGCTTGTCACGTCAGACAACGTGTTCCAGTGGTATTTACTGATTGAGCAACTTGGAACCGGCGCACAGTGGCATAGCTAGAGGTTTGACCCAGAGGGGCAGAACTTAGCTGAAGGGGCCCACTGGCCACCGTTGGGTGGCCACTCGCCAACACCCAGAAAAAACGTTAAGAAATGATAGTGAATCCGGATGTCGTGGATGTCTATACCAGCTAAAAAAACGAAAACACCCCGAAAAACGCAAAAAAATGACAACCTACTGAAAACCAAAAGAATACTAAATATCAAAGTGTCAACTGACGGGGGTCCATTTTTTACATTTAGCTTGCTCGGGAGGAGGCTCGCCCCCCCCCTTGCTCCCCCGTCAGTTACGCCACTCCTGGCGCATCAATTCTCGACGTTCGACGGCGTTGTGGCAGAGCATTTGTGCAAGAATTCGATTTTACCCCTAACAAGTAAAACGCGTCTATTTAACAAGTGATTTGTTTCCAGGGCGGGAGGCTGGGCAGATGTCACGATACGAGACCAAGTTCTGTGACTGGAGACACGTGTTTCGGGGTGCAGTTTGCGTGCAGTTCGAACACAGGGATAAAAGCGGGAGAAAACACCATATTCTTCATTCGAAAAGCTTAGTGAAAAGATTGTAGGTTTTTGCATCAGACCAATATCGACGCAAACCAAATAAGCGTTCTAGTTCCCTAAAACTTCTGAACGGTTATGTCACACTTTTTACCACTGCGTAAAGGTACACAGATACCTGCCCACACGGAGTCTCGTAATGTAACAACAGCAGCTTCATGGATGGATGCTGATCATGTGCGCAACACCTGAAAGATTCGGTTTTGCTGCTGTCGGTTGCAATGAAGTAGCCTCGTTTGGTGGTTTTTCGTGTGAAATTTTTAATGTGTTTATGTGATGTCTTCGCACCAACCAACACACAACGAAGTATAACACGCATATAGATGGCATTAACAAGCTGTCGTTGGTATATTTTTAACATCGCTGTTTGCTTCTATATGATAAGGTCCAAGTAAACCAACTTTTCACCTTGTATGTGGGAGTGAGTAGGAGGTTGCGAAGGACCAGGGGTCATTTGGGCAGCAGTCTTTCTCGAGGCGAAGCAGCTTGTAGTTGAAAGGGAAAAGTTGGTTAATAAAAATAAGTAAAAATTTCTTGCCCTGTATGTAAGGTTTTTCATGCGTAATCCGTTTACACGATAATGGCGTTACGATGTGAGCAAAATATCATGCATTCAAATTTAAGCGACCAGAAAAATTGGCCTAGCTTTCCCCAAAAGGTGTTAGCAGTTCTTGCGTATTTTATAAATATTTGGTGATAGCATGAGACGGGATTGCGTCACGACAAAACCAACGATTGATTGCATTTATCAGCAGTTTCTGCTGAGCAGTTTTGCCCCCATGTAAAAAAGAATGATAATACTGAAGCAATGAAGAGAACAATTCGATGACACCGAAATAAGCAAAGAATTGTTTTTGCCAAACATAGTCCAATACGTAAAACGTATAGAGAAAGTCGCAAGCACCTTTACCACGTTGACAAGCCAGACGTACGGACGTTGTTCTAACACTTGTTCCCAGCCATTGGGTCTGCGAGTCATGCCACCCCAAACGTGACCACGCTTGTCAAAAATATTTTGGTATCGGTTATGGTAACAATTGCGCTGTAGTATACGATAGCTCAAGCCTGCTGTTCAAAATTCCCCACCACGTCAGGTTTTCACGTACGGTTTCGCATGATCTGAAACTAAACGATTCGAGGGCCGGCGATCCGTTAGAAAAAAAAATTGTACTCTGGGTCCACAAGTGGCAAAAGTTTGGGAACCGGTTGGACCTGAAGGGAAAGTGAAGCAGTACTTCGTGTTCTTTTTTGCAATTGCCGCACTGATAATTCATACGTGCTTATCCTGGCCAGCACATCAAAAAGTTTCAGAAACAGTATTTAACTCCGTCCACGAACTGCGCTTCAATAACCTTACAGTTTCTGAAGTTCGACGTATGCTGTATGAATATAAGTTTGGGAATCACTCCTGTAACGGTATTGCGAAAATCAAGTGTAGAAAACCCACTCAATTCTTTGAAATTGATCAAACAACTTTGTAGTGTTGTGGAAAAACTTGACAAGGCACAGGGTAACCGGCAACGCTGCACGGACACTTGATTTGAACCAGTTGATTTGAACCAATGTTATTGTATTCACTGTTATATTTTATTGGGCATTGTGAACTCCAACTTTAATAATTCTGCAAACCACCTATAGATATTTTTGCACTAAAATCCGGCTCCGTTGCCTTTTTTGCGAAAGCACTGCTGTTGTGAGGGTTTTTTTCCAAGACACCGACGCAGCGCAAGATCGTGCGAGATAACCTGACCTTTAAACGTTTGATTTCTTAACCTCTGAACTTTTGAAATATTTCTACGGATTACGTAAAAGGCAATATTGTGGTTTCTCGTGACATTGACGATAAACGCAATACAAACGTCTTAAAGTCATTTCGAGGAAATGCACGCCGTCGCTAACCATCCTTGGCATCGCGCCTGCTTTCGTGACTCGCATTTAGCGCCACGTAGTGGTAATCACCTTCCTGCCAATATCGATGCCAAATGCAAGTACTTTTCAGGGTGAGGCAGATCTGTCACATTAAAGCAAGTTTCATCCGCTGATCATTTTTTCATACAGGCGCACGAAAGGGATTTGTATACTTCTGAAAATCTGTCAAATGCGCTTATTGGCTTTGCTTTGACCTTTGTCGTACTTTTCCCCGGTGTTCTTCATACCCGATTTAGAAGAATGGCAGCAATTGCAGTTTGGTTCTTTTCTTAGCAGTTTTACAAAGCTTACAAACAAAGGATTAGATTAACATCTTTGTTCCTCGATTTTGCAAGTTTATTGCTTCGCTTCTGTTTTCTCTGTGAGTATCCCGTCTCATATAGAGGACAAAGTTACTATTCTCTACATTTTCTACCCGAGGGCTTATTCTTAAGCGATGTCATATCCTGCACGTAACTATCTGATATCACCTGTCGCTTCGTCATCGTGATGCTTCCTGTACGCTCCCGTTCTTTGGCTTGTACGGCATAGTTATCCATTTCACTCAGATGACATCTTGCGGCTTAGCTTAAGCACAGGTTTGTCACGTTGAGTGAAATGATTTAGCAATCACGGATAGAGAGAGCCATAGTTTTCCGTTTAAGTCTCCGAGCCGATAAGTTTAGCACAATATATATCAAAAAACTTTTCTGTTGTTTTTGTTCTTATTTAAAAGGTGTTTTAAGTTTACATGCACTTGCAGGTTTGTTAAATACGAACTGATAAACAAAATGAGATGAACAGCCAGAGAAAGGAATACGTTTAAATAGCATCAAGGGCCAATTGCTTCCGATTGTGCCGGCGGAAAAAAGATGTCCACGACAGTTGTTTAGCTGTGCACTGATGACGAATTTCTGCCATTCAAAAATCTGATTTGAATTCGTTAGCAGGCATACTTTTTAACCACGCGTATTTAAAATAGCTGCTTAGCGATTGCATAAGCTGCAAGTCGCTTTAAATGTGATTTAACCTCAAAATATTGCTGATCTTGAACATCTCTATACTAAAATCTCCTTTCGAAGCTCGTACGTCGTTTTGCTTTAAGCGTTGGCTACAGACAAAAGGCTGAAAAATCATGTTCGCGAGTGAAATCTTTTACAGTTGTCTGGTTTGGCTGCTGTGCTTCTTCGTTACATTTTAATTGCTAGAGTAAAACACGTGCTGTTTTGAAAATTTCTGAACGCTGGCCGACTTTCCACCATGCGTCTATCGGTGCTGGCTGCACTACACGTCATTGTCACGTGGGCTTCTGTCGAAACAACCCCATCGTCCACTGCAGTGTTGCGTTGCACCCACAAGTGCGTTTGCAGTGGCGAAAAATACGCGTGCGATGGCGGAAATATCACCGAGGTGTCCTGGATATTTCCAGCGAGCATCAAGTCTATATCACTTACCCACAACAGGTCGGTGGAATGTGTTTAATGTCGTTGATGGGAAAAAAGCGAGCAAATACAAAAAACTAAATGCGTTTTTTTGTTCAATACGCTCCGCGTATGCTAGTGGTGTTTTCTGGCTTGACTGCTGTTTGTGCTCAACGTATGTGTGTGTCTGACAATAATGTAACCGGTGGGTTTGACACTTCGCTTTGATCATTTCGCCTTAGACATTTGACCATCGGTCAGTTGCCACTCTCTTGAAAAGTGCTTATAACTCAGGTTGTCATCCTTCAATGTCTCCGCTGTCGACGAGTGCAAGCATCACCTGCTTTTTCTCAACTTGTCGTACAACAATCTTTCCGCTATTCCGCTTGATCTCTTCCAAGTCGTCGTAAGCTTGCAAGAACTCCACCTGGCGCATAACCTACTTCGCATGGGATTTTACGAATATGGGGCATTTACGTCACTTGTTAACATCCGCGAGCTCGATCTGAGTTACAACAGATTTAATTTCGTCACCAAGCACATGTTCACCAATCTGCTCAAGCTGAAGTACCTGAACTTGGCGGGAAATCTCCTAAGCGTGGTATCGATGATTGCTTTCGCTGAAGCGAAGAGCCTGAGCGGGCTTTCTTTGTACGGAAGCGGGATTGCGACTTTGAATTTCAACATTCGATCGACTATTCAGTCACTCGATTTGCGCGGCAACGCATTTAACCTTACTGCCGAAATGGAGCCCTTCTCAACGACTCCGGATCTTAGCGTCCTGCGAATTGGCCACCCAAACCTCACATACTACTCCAGGACTTTCACCGGGGCAAGCCAGCTGAAGGAGCTGGTTTTAGAAAATTACAACCCGCCTTCTCTGAGCATGGACGTGTTAGTTCCAGTGGCACCAACTCTCGAAAATCTGTCCGTTGTAAAAGGCGACGTAGAATCAGTGCATTTACAGCGACTGCCGAGCCTGGTGAAGTTCAGTCTTTTCAATCTTCCACGCTTGACACGAATCTTCTTGAGCAGCGCTGTTATTTCCGACATTAACAGCTTGCGCTTACAGAATTTGCCGGCGCTGAGGAACTTGACGCTGGACAAATTGCCTCTTTCCCACCTTGACATTTCGTTTTTGAACGGAAGCATGGGCGTGACGAACTTTCGCTTCTCTCTCGGCGGCTTGGCGAACTTGCAGCCTTCGTACTTAAAATGTGTGCCTGACGCGAAGTCGGTCGACTTGAGTTTTAACCGAATAACTTTCGTCGAACCGAACTCTATTGCCAAATTGCGACTTTTGGCAGTTCTCGATCTGACTGGAAATCTGCTGTCGCGCGTTGAGAACAGTTTTCTAGTCAGCGAAAGTTTGTCCGAATTGATTTTATCGAAGAACTTCATCAGCGCGGTGGAGAAATCCGCTTTCGCGCGCCTGCCACGCCTTCGCAAAGTCGACTTGTCGAGCAACGAGATCGCCGCGATAGGTCGCGTAGATTCGACGAGTCTTGCGACGGTAAACCTCGCCTCAAACCCTTGGCATTGTGACTGCAAATTGATGAAAGTCTTCCGCAACATCACTTCTTACTCCCATTCATGTAGCGCGAAACCAACCCCGATTATGAAATGCTTCAAATGCGCTCAACCGACTAGACTGCTTGGAAAAAGCTTCGCTCAGCTCACGGAGTACTGCGAGATGGTGGACGGCAGATCACGAAAATCCGATGAAGCGCCTCATGTCGCGAACGCAAAGCTGATTGTTGTTGTTGCGGTCGCCGGTGCACTTCTGCTTTTGCTGCTGCTCGCTCTTGTGCTTTGGAAAGTGGTGCGAAGAAAACGACCCGTTTCCGCTTCGTTCTCAAACCAGTCAAATCAAGCGGCCGACGGAAGCACCGTGGACACGGTCACGTACGCACGTGTTCCTGAGGAAACCCTTGGCAGTGATACACAATGCGATTCAGTGGCGCTGAAGTCGCCGGATTCCGCTGCACTGGAACCAATGTTGTAAGCTACCACCGACTGCGGCGTTAGCGGTAGCAAATGCTGTTCTGTTTGGTCGAGGGTAAGACGACTTCACTCCTGCGTCCTTTGATTGAAGTTCTTGTCAAACAACGGTCGATAAAACCAAAAGAACATAAGTTCGGTAATTAGTTCCAAACTTGACGTTCTAACGACGTTTTCGTTACGATTGCGAAAAGCAATGCGGTAGTGAATGCTGGCTGAGGTGAGCTTGACTCAAAAAATACCTATTCTTTGTTGCAAGCAATTCGTACAATTTTGTTGTCAAATATTGTTCGCGATTCGTGTCGTTTCTATTCTGTGCAGTAAAAAATCTTGGTGATGATGTAATTGCCCTGAAGATCAGTGTTGGCTTTTTTTCTTACTATCCGGATTTTTAGTGCTCTTATCACTGTGCGCGGTCAACATGAGGAAAAACTACTTTGCATTCAGACATAACTTGCATGTAAACCGTAAATCGTTTCGTGCGCATTTGTCTACTTAAGCCTTAAACTCGCTCCACCACGATTGTATTACGAAATTATGTGGTGCACTTTGTGCCGCAACTTGTTTGCTGATCCGACTTCGTGAGACAGGACTGGGCGTTGTTTGGCAAAAGGGTTGTAATCTGTGCCACCGCAGCATGTGGTCAGACCATCTCAAAGCCCGCTTGTTGTGCTCCTCTCTAAGTTTCACTGTAAACTTCTTTTTTCTGTTATTTGCATGCAAGCAATGTGCAATATGTTCGCAGCGTTTACAGCACCTGTGCAATAATGTCATAAGACAAATTCTTCTCAATTCTTTTTTTGACAGCTATCAAGCGTCGGGAGTTTTTTGAGTCATTTCAAGCATCACTCGAATGAAAAACTAAACGTTTGAACTACTTGGGGAAATGATAAGCATTGCTTTGCAGGTCACGTGATACAGCTACCACACCCTCTTAGAAGGCGATTTCGGTGTGTTTAAAATGACAGGATTGTCTTGTATTTCATTGTGCGGTACTGGGTAGTTGCAAGCCCTAATTACAAATGAACTGAAAAATTCTTGCCTATTCTCCATATCAGGCCCTTCAACAACCATCAGTGCAAAATTGAGACATGTCAGTACAAGCGTGTAAGATGCGTGTGCGCAGCTTGGGGGGCAGTGTGCTTCTCACATACCCCGTGCTCATGTGAGGGTGCTGTGTCACGGACAAACTATATGGGCAGTGCGGGTTTCTCGAATTATAGGGTGCACTTGATGCAGTTGTGTGATCAATGCGTTACTAAACCTTTTCCAAAACAGATATTCATAACTTCGTCTCTGGTTCAAAATGTTTCGCACCTGTTTATTCATTTTGTGCACATTCCCAACCTCGAAAAACTAAGTCCTGTCCGTTAAAAGCATATCATGGAACAAACTCGCAGTGTTGAACGGCTAAACTAAAACAAAAATCTTTGTTAGCTTGTGACCACTAATGCTGGGCCCTGATAGTCGTAATGCAAACCTTTACTTTGCATCAAACACAAATCATCCGTGCAAAGTCGTAAATACCCGTCAACTGCCGATCAGAAGAGTTTCAACGTGTGCGATGACGTGTGTGCCACTGTTAACCGGAAGACGCATCTAACTGTAAGAGTCTGACGTCAGAAAAAGAGCGCGACGATTGTGATGTATTTCACCTTCTGCCGTACCTGTTGGTTGGCATTGCGTGTTCTTTTAAAAATTTCAAGTGTTCCTTGTTATTTGTCTGGAAAACCAACTGGTGGTCACTTTTCCTTTCAAGATGGTCGCGTGGCCGCAACCCTAGGAGGTCTCGAAACACTTCAAGGTTTTCAGCCAATTCTAATAGTGCTGCTGGCTCCACACTAAGACTGGACCAAGCCAGGTCGGAGATGTAATCGCGCCATCGGATCCCTGGTCGACCTCATGGTCGCTTTCTTTTTGGTGTAGCCAGCAGCAGGCCCGTAACCAGGTTTTAAGAGTTGGGGGGGGAAATAAAATTTTATGGGGGCGATATTTTTGTTTTCATTATATGTTTAAAACAAATTTTTCTGAGCACAACAAAATTCGGAGGGCAAAAAAATTGGTAGGGCTTGCCACCGAATTCTCCCCATGGCTACGACCCAGACAACAGGACTCTTCTGGCCAATCTTTCTTGGGTCGTTTTGGTCGTGTGGCTGAAGCGTCTTGGCTGGGATCTCTCTATTCGGCTGTTCGAAGTGTTTCGACATTCAGGACTTTACGAATTTCACAACTGCGGCACTTCGTTTTTCTTCACTGCAGTTGGTCCCTTTCCCAATTTGTGTGGAAATCGTTTTTGATGGCCTGTTTCCTTGTGGGTCTTTCGCCACCTTTTGGTGTTTGTTGGCACCACACCTACGTTTCACTTTTTTTGTTTTTCTTATTCAAACAGAATAAAAAACAAAGGCAGAGTTAGTCAGCGGATACTAACAATCACTTCGTTTCTCAGACAACGTTCTCACCAACAGTCACCTTGGAAGGCACAGATACGTTACTGGTTATCACTAGGTCAATCAAACTTTGTCGCGAAGTGTCACGCCGTGAACTCTTCGCAAAAAATACCGTCTCTGCCGCTTGCATTTGAAATAACACTGAGTACGTAAACAAAACATTTATAACTGCAAATGTACTGTCATGCAAAAGTCTTATGAATCTGATCTCGTCGTAAGCAAAAGATACGGATAAAGGTGTTGGTACACTGTACATGACGAAAACGTTGTAAGCGACCGACAGCACATCAAAACGATAATGTAGCACTTATATAGTAAAGCACGACACCGTCGCGAACTTCAGCCTTGCTTTGCTCGACTCGCAGTCACAAAAGTAGTCGCCGATTCGGTGCCAGGTGTATGTTCGAACAATGGTAGAGTAGCGTAACTAGAACGAGGTGGAAGCTCTGTGTGGTTTGCGCGGTGTTCGCTCCAAGGGCGAATCTAGCCAGTAAGCTTGGGGGGGCGATTTCAGTAATATTAGGTAGGCAAGTCTCATAACGGTTTCGCTACTGTAAGAGAGGTGAAGTATATTTCACAACACCTGTTGTGACAAAACAATGGACGACAAAATGAATCTATATCGTGGGAGTTGTTTCCTGAATTGTACAAAATTATGGTGAAAAAATTACTTTCGTAGGTTTCAGGGGGGCGATCGTCTCCTGGTTCGCTCCAGCAATCGTGTGAAAAAGCGTGCGCTTTTTCAGTAAGATTGTGAGAAGGCATACGGCGCATGTCCTTCAGTCCATCTAAAAAATGAATGACTGTATTGTATGACATCTTCACTCCCACACGCAACGCAGCAGACTTGAACACGAAGACAGATATGCGGCGGTAATAGAGAAACATGCGCTTGATGGCGCCAACACGGTTGCTTTGATGAAACACAAGCATGGGTGTGTACGTGACATTGTGACACTAGCATAGCAAAGAACACACGCATGGATGGCGCCAACACGGTTGCTTTCATGTTTAGCACTGTTGCATGGTGCTGCGATGACTTCCAAGTAGACCGATTGATAAAATGCATGGTGAAGTGGGAGACTGCGAAGGACCAGGGGCCATTTGGGCTGCAGACCTTCCGAGGTATAGTGAAGCTCTTATAGTGTAAAGGGAACAGTCTATAGAAGTAAGTAGATGTCTCTGTTGCTCTGAGTACATGCGCAACAATGCGTTTATATGATTAAACAAAGTCATAGTAACAACCAGGAAAGCTCAACACATTTTTACCGCAATATACTTTTAATACTGGCGAACGCAAAGAAAATGCGGCCAATACCCGAAATGGTATTTGATGATGACTTTCCTCCTTAAAAAGTTGCAGAATAGAGACCTAATGGCCTGCAATGATGCATTCATCGATGCAGCAATGCGTTCATCGCTCTTACGAAGCTAACTAGAGCTCCTACGAATTCAACCTTTCAAAACGTTACGTTTGGCGCTGGAAGCATATTTTTGAACTTTTTCGTCAAACGCATTTGCGTTAGCTTTTTTTAGAAAGGTTCCTTAATTTTGAGCATGGAATACCGGAAAGTAACACATTGGTCAAGTAAAACATTGGTGACCAGATAACCTTAGGGTTTGTCGATGTGCCAGCTTCGGAAAAATGAAATAACCAACTACATTCAGCAAAGACCTTGTTTTTTGCGTTTTGCTATCAAACGTAGCGCTTGCTGAGTATTGTTTTCTATTTTCTTCGTCTTTCTGTGATTTTACCTCAGCAGTGTTTTTGGCTTGATCGGAGTGAGATAAGTTGAATCGTTTCAAGTCACAGCGGCCTTTGGCTCCTTGCGAAGGGCGTACAAATGCGCAGCCACATCTTCCAGGCAAGTGTCTTCCGCTTTTTCGTACATTTTTGGTTGGGACACAATTGGTGTTGTCGCATGAGCAGCAGAGCTAGTGATGCAGTCGTTCTCGTAAAAGCTGCTCGCTGATATGGAAGCCCATGCCTCTACTTGATTTCTGCATCTACAAGGCTGAGTCGGTTCCCCACGTTCGATTAAACACCAATCCTCGTATAATGACCGGCTGTTTTCGCTCTTGGCCTGAGAAGCACCAGGAAGCTCACCGTGGCTCAGCTGCGAGGGCATTCGCTGTTGATCGCGGGGATGCATGCTCTTGTGTTGTGTTTCTACTGTAGGGTTTTTTTCTTCTGTATTTTCGAAAAACGACAATTCTGGCTGGTTTGTCGCCGACAAAGGCCAGTTCTTTTGTCGCTTCATCTGAATTGCATACCGTAGTACTGTTACTCGTCATTTCCATGTATAGTGCCTCGTTAATTTGCTCATTGCTGATTTTGTCGTATTTGTGGTGGCTCAACGTATCGTTGTTGTAAGACTGCGATGCTTCGATAGCCAGACGACTTTGGGGATCGTAACTACGTTTTCTTCGGTGCCGCTTTACGGCGCGTGTTACGAAAACGGCAAAACCCATCAGTGCGGCGCGACCAGCAATCCCCACTATTACACCCAAAGTCGTCGTCAAAAACTGAAACTGGCGGACCGTACCCATGGAGATCGCGTATGATTCAGGTTCAGGACTTGCAAATTCACACCACCAGGCGTCAGGAAGAACTCCGAATCGAAGACTGTTAACCCAGGTTTTTTTTTAAGGAAAATGTTAGGTACCCAGTTTGGACCTGTAGGGACCCGATGATAATTTTCTCTGATTCTAGGGACCCGAATCGGGTCCCTAAAACGCCTTAAAAAAACCTGGTTAACCCGAGGCCATCAAGCCTAAGGGTACGCAGGTTGCTTGCTGCAGTCAACCCAAGGGTTATGGTATGGGCGCCAAGCACCCGCATACTTCCGATGTAAACAGTGTCAAGGTGTGTCAGGCCCTCCAGCATGCTGAATGTGAAGTTGAGCCGCGGACAATTTATGACCGTTAGCTGCCGCAATGTCTTGGCAACTCCCCTGGCAATGTCGCGCTTATAAGACGTTCGCAATAGATTTTCTCAGCGTTGGCGGGAAATGCCACCTGGTTTAAGTTTTTGTCTCCAGTCAGGTAAATACTTGTCAGTGAAGGTGTTGGCTTGAAAAAGTCAGCAGGAAACACAAAAACAGTGTTGTGTAGGATATTTCTAACGAGCGCAATTCAGTTAATCCAACGAGATCTCCACTTGTTGATTGGTAAACACTGTTTCCAATACGCAAAGCCTCCAAAGCAGACAAGTTTCCTGTCGTGCCATCTCTGACTGCACTCATAACTGTACCGTAACAATTACCGTGCAGGTCGAGGTAAACTGTCGTTGTAGGAAAGCTGATGGCCGACAGGTTGCTGATGTGATTACACTTCAAACGTAATGTCCTGTAAAAACCTTCTGCAAGTTGTCGCAGATGTTGCCGAATATGGCGGTCGCGGTATCGACATAACAGACGCTGCAAGCTTTGCTGGCATCACCAGACATGATTGCAGTTTTAAATATAGGATAACAGTAGTGACCAGAGTAACGTACATGTTATAGCGCAAATTGCATTGTGCACAGCGGCATAAGTCGACCAACATATTTAGTAATTGCTTCACTGCGACACGACCGACTCTGTTATTCAAATACGTTATACTTTTAACGGAATTTTCCGCAGTGAAAGGAACAACCACAGTAAAAACCCTGTGAAGCTACTTGGAAACAATAGTGGTCCCAGCTGCAAATTCATTTGCGTAAAATTGTGATAAACAAGTCTGTTGCTTTCCAATCGGCTGGCAGCGAACTTTGCCGTTACAAAGTTTAAGCTCTCTACATCACAATCTGCAACTGCCGTTTCAGTGTTCAATTTGGGTTTCGCAAGAAATCTAAGTGTGATGGTGCTACTGCAGCACGGCTTTATTTTTGGCTTACACGTTTACATCTTTCTCAGTTATTCAATCACTTTAAACATTTCAAAAAAGAACTGGTGGATTTTATTTCTACGTAGCAAACACACCACTGTGGTGTAACAAACGCACCACTGTGGAGTTTTTTTGTAAACAGCCACGTTTTTGTGGGTAATCAAAAAAACGGATGAAGAAGAGTACCAACGCCAATTTATATTCATATCTTTAAACAAGCCCGCATGTAAAGACCCAAAAATCCTGACGTACAAAAATAAAAAATACGTATTTTAAGCTCTTGATGTTTCCTTGTTTTGCTCATGCTTTGCTGCATAAAGAAATCCGCACTGATAGACTCTTAAGAAAAAAATTACTTCTTGTTCTTTAAAGAGATTTTAATACAACAGGGTTTCCTTGGTTTTGCTCAGTCAGTATTAATCGGTCTGATATACTAAGACTTTTTAACGCTTAAAGCACCTTGGATGTTTGCAGTGGCGAAGAATAACGCTGCGAAGTTTCACGGACTGTTAAAGGAGTGACTACTTGTTTTCTCATACATTGCAAAGTTCTTCTAGCGTTTCTTTTCTGCAAGGGCTGTTGTTGCGCTCCGGAATCTTCAACTCATTGTTCCTGTTAAATCGCGCACCTTCCTTCATCTGAGAGCCTGATTTTATGCTGTAAACGAAACAGCTAAGCTGATGATATAGTGGAAGTGACGAAGATTACATGTCGGTGATTTGACTGCAGCTGGTGGTTATAATGCTGTAAATAAGTTGTTGTGATGCTATAATAGGACGTCACAATACTTTCAACAACACACGTTCTTGCAAACTGTCAGTTGCATCCGATCTGCAAGGGAGATGTGTTGGCCCTTTGTTACGATTTCAAAACGCTATAGGGCAGTTGTCCTTAAAGTTTGTGAGCCTCACTATACCAGGCCCGTAACCAGCTTGGGACACCAGGGGGCGAAGAGTTTTCTGAGGGGGACCAAATTTTTTAAACTATGTCCAATAGTTTCAAATCAGTGGTTCTTAACCGGGGAGGCGCCCCCCCCCAAGAGGACGTCAATCAATTTCCAGGGGGGCGCGAGCCCTTACGCGCCCTACAAGATGGAAAGTTTAATCGTTAAATTTACCAATAAATACATTTGTTTTTACAGCTTATTTAAAGTCAGGGGGGCTTGAAACAAAGGACAATTACTTGAGGGAGGCGTGGTAGAAAAATGGTTAAACCATTGTTCTAAACTGTCCAACACATTTTTCCAGGGGGGAGAAGCCTCTTTGCGCGTCCTCTATAGTTACGGGCCTGCTCACTACCCATAATCAGGTCGAACAAAAACTTCTGACAATACACGAAACAGTTGAAAAAGGTTGGGCCCTATTGGGCATGTTTATCTGATTTATGTTTTCACCGTAGGAAATTATTACTATTTCGCACTGGCATTTTTTTGGACCCTGACGATCACGTTATAATGAGGTTTCACTTTGCAATATATCTCTTATTCTGAAACGAAATACAGATAATCACGAAATTTGAAGAGAGTTCTTTAATCAGACAATAGTGAAACGAACTCAAACTAACGATTTGATTTTTAACAACTTCCTGCAGATACATGTCGGTTTCCGTTTCGACGGCGTGACTCTCGCCAAGATCGAAAATTCTCTCGCCAGCGGAGCCAGGAAGAAAGAGGAGGATGTTGGTGCGTTTCGTCTGTTTTTTCAATTTCTCCGGACGGTTTAAAAAATAAATAAATACAAGCTTTTGCGTATATTTTGCATTTATTTACCTTCGTAAATGTTCTGTCTGTGTATAACGCTTCAAAAGTAAAATAACCAGTACTTCCTTTTTTTAAATTCAGTTTTTAAAGACGACCTCACCATCCTCTACAGCAACGGAGTCACCCAGCATCATCCGCTTTGCGGCGCCATTGCGTGCCCATACTTCGAAGTTTCAGAAACGCTGGTAGATTTCGAAATGTGTTTCGTTGGTCAAGAACATTCTCGAGAAATCTTGATCAAAAACCCGTCGAAGTCGGACACCTGGTGGGAAGTAACAAAGGAAGGTACATGCTGATGCGCCCGAAACGCTGAAACGTGGTTTGCGATTGATCTTACTGTGGTTTTTCATGGCAAAGGTCAGAGTCTGCTTTCCTAATATCCCATATTTCAAACGCTACGTTGCACGCAAAGAGCAATTTCGGTAACAAAAACTGTTTTCCGTGTATGCACAGGCACATAGCCACGGGGGTGGCATTCGGGGCAGTGTCTCCCAATGTTTTTGTGCACCCCCAAATTTTGCTGTGCTCAAAAACATTTGTTTGAAACATGTAATAAAAACAAAAATCCTGCCCTCCCAAAATGTATTTTGCTCCCTCAAACCTTAAAATCTGGATGGACACCTGTATATGCATCAGGTACAATGTGCTTTGAACACCACTCTACGGCGCATGTAGTAAGGGATGCGAAAAGTATCCACTGAGTGAAACTTGTACCAGGTCAAAGCAAGAACTCGAAGGTGTGCTGGCCGAACTAATCGTTCATTTGTGTTTTTCCCCTACTCAGTAATCCTGCGTGATCCACTACCCAGACGTCTGTTTTTTTGTTGATTTCATATGTTTAGAAAAATGGTAGAAACCTGTGCTTCCATGACTTTTCCTGATTTTCAGAGACAAATGGCATGGTGCCAGAGTTATTATATAAAAATATCCCTGAAAGCCTATATATAGGAAATATGGATACTACACTACCCATGGTTACATGATGTGTAATAAATTTTTGGCACCTTACTACCTTAACATTTCAATGCAATTTTAAGTGCAAAACCTGTTTGGCCAGATATGACCACTGATGCCTTATATGTGAAGAGTCTTCCTACATCATGACTTGATATGAAGAAAAAACGGATCTAACAGGCGCATGACGTCATGACGTTTTCTACGTACCAATAAAAATCCCGTTTTTGGTGGCGCAGTGCATAAACTTTGTATGATACAGTACGTTTCGCTGCGCAGATACAATTTTTTTGCGAAAGTGATAACAATGGACGTATAGAAGTAAAAAATGGTTGGTACGGAAAGAAAGGACGTCACGTGTCCCAGGAAGACGTAATCAAATTATGGGTAGCATTATACCCCAGTTTTCCTGACTCATATAGCATTTTAAGGTTTCCTGAGCAGGTTTTGTTTTGCCTAAGTTTGCGTTTGACTTTCGAGCAACTTCTTTGTTTTACTGGATCAGGGAAAAACGATCTATCTTTGGTTTTAGTTATTTCAGGCACGGGCCTGTTTCGAATCGAGCCTGAATACGGAAACTTGGAAGCTTTCGAGTCCCACACCGCCCGCAACAAGTCCTCGCTGACTGTTTTCTTCACTGCGAGGTTAGTTCGAAGATGGCTTTTCGCTGAGGTGTGGAATCAACAGGAATGGCGTCTAGCAATGCGGGGATCATTCTTGCCATTGACAAGCTGTCCGTGTTTGTGCCAAAGTTGTGAATAAAACTGACGTCCCCGAAAACTAGTTTGTTAAATCCAAAATGAACTTTTTACCGTATTTCTTGACAATCTAATACTGTATTCCAAGGGTGGCCAAACTGTTTGACCCGAGGGCCGAATTCGCGAGCGCCTGGCCACTGGAGGGCCGGATACAGTGCGATTTATGTGACGGGCAACAGTCACAGCTGTCCGCAGTCGGAAACGTGATGCTTTAAAAAAGCGTGCAAGGTATTTGGCGGGCCGGATTGAATCGGCGGGCCGTAGTTTGGCCACCCCTGCTGTATTCTAATGTAACCGACACTCCAGTGCAACGATGTGGTGACCTACAGGTAATTGAAAAATAAACCATGCTGCCTGACAGAGAAATTAAAACTAGAAATGATTGAAGTATTCCGTCCCCCGCGTCAGTTGGAGTAGCGTTTCGCCGATTTTAACGATACATATTACCCGGTTTGTTTCGCAACAGGAAGCACAATAGATATATATATACAGTATATCTAAAACGCACGGTAACTTGTGTTCCATTTGCGCCCCCGTCCATTCCCGCCTCAGACATGAAAAATGTTTTGACCGTTGATTCCTGAGCATAGCTCGGTTGTTTAGTTGCCGCAGTTGTGCGGTTCTATTATTTTTTACCCAAAACCGAAGAAAAAATGGCATTGCATGCGATCTTCCCAAGTTTAGAAGTTTTATGAGTTGTTTTTGCATTAACTTAACGGTAACAGCAACAAATCATACGTGTCTCTGCACATTATTTACAAAACGCAGGTCTTGTTCTCTTGACAAACTTTTGATCAGCAAAATGTTCATCCACCGTTATCAGAATGGCTGAAAACATCCTAGATGGAAAAGTTTTAAATGTCATAACATATTTCTTGCGACTTTTTAAAAATGGGAATCACACTCTTCGTTTACGGAAAAAAACATTATGATGAAACTTTTTGAAATTGCTCGAAACTTATGGAATATATTTCGTGCGCTTGGATATTTTGTGAGTAGGCTGGCCAGGAAAACGTTTTGTCATCCTTTTTGGAATTAAAAGACCAAACAGTTGCAAAGCAGATTTACCTCTAAGATCTTTATTTGCCAGTTACCGCACCAAGTTACACGACGCTTAGGAAACACACGAGCTAAACTGCAAAATGTGCATCAACTTGAATTATATTTTCAGTAGATGCTCGAAATACGCCTCTGTGGTCCGCTTAGGGCACTTTGGGATAAATTCACGACCTGCTGCACCGATTTGCTGAACTATACAAGTTTTGAAAGCCATAAGTGCTTCCCTTGCTGAGGGTAGGCGTGGTCGCACAGCAAAGGTCGTTATAACTTACTAGTGATTTCTGTTGTTGCTTGCTGCCACAGTGTGAAGCTTTGCGTGCTTGCCGTTCGGACCCTCCGATCGCAACATTTTTACGACGATGCATCAGCGATTCGTCTGAAATCACCTAAAAGATGATCCCCGAATTCTCGACGCTTTCAGTCACATTTGATATTAAAAACCTTAGTGCGCTTTTAATCCAGTAGCGAACTGTTAATCGAACGAATGATGAAAACGGCTCTGGTTGAAAGAAAGCAAAGCTGTTGATTTGCTTTGTGCGTGACAACGATTTGGTGTTTTTATCAAAGCGAGACCAACTTAAGTCTGTGAAAAACCAAGCGTTATCCAGATCTTTAAAAATATATATATCAGAGTTCGAGATATGAAGAGTACTTGTCGGAATTATAGTAATAGTATGTGTGTGATACGGATTCCTGTTCAATTTTGTCCTGTTTTGCGTTGATCATGCGAACCCATGCTCAACGCGGGGGCAGTAGAAAGGGTCGATGTCCTTGGGTCGAGACTTCGTGTACGGGTCCGGAAAGGTAGCAACAGTAAAACAAGTAAGTTGAGGGTGAAAATGTAAAATATGTAATTTATGGAGTTATTCCTCAATACACCCAGATATCAATTTTGGGAGCTCAGATTAAGTTCAATTTTGGGCGCTCAGGTTAACCTCACGCTTCCACGTAAGGCCGCGAGTCACATTCCTGCGAATAATGCGTCATTTTTTCAGTTTACGGACCGAAGCGCTTTCTTCTGCCTGTTTCAGTCAATTTCTGACGTGACTATCTACGAGTATGCTATGACAGAGATGCAATGTTTTAGTGGTGTAGGAGCTGGGGGTGCAAGGGCACCCCAAAATTTTTGATTTATCGAAAATCCGGGCAAAATCCCTGAAAATCGGGCGCAGTTGTTTCGACACCTTCAAATGAGACTGAACGAAATACGTCTTAATTTGACTTTTTTATCTCGAAAAAAAATGGCGCCCGATGAGGTAAATTGAAGATCTTTTTTTGTTTTTTGGTCTTCAGGGAATGTTTGGCGCACAAAATTTTTCGGGCAAGATTGAGGAAATTCGGGAAAAATTCCTTCGCATCCCCAAAAATTTACCTGCTCCTACACTTATGGCTACTGCCCAAACAGTATGTAGGAGGCAGGGGTATAAGCTCACCCCTAAAAGTTTTGATCTGTCGAAAATCCCGGAATATTCGGGCACAAATGTTTCAACACCTTTGTTCTATTTGTTTGATGAATGAGACTGACTGATGAAAAACGTCTGAATTTGACATTCTTTCCCCCAAAAAAGAAAACGTGAAGATCTATTTTGGACGTCGCACAGAAAACATGGTACATTTTTTGTGACCTCCAAAAGAAAAAGTCTTCATCATTTTTGTGAAAGTTTGCCGCACAAACATTGTTTGGGCAAGTTTGTGAAAATTCGTCCAAAAATCCTTCGCACCCCCAAGCATTTGCCTGCTCTTACACCATGAATGTTATGCTTGGCGTGTAGTAAATTTTAATCTGAAATTGTGAAAATGCGACGTTTCTGCATTTTTTATATCCCTTATTAGCTAAAGTATCATGCAACCGTGCGTTACTTGGTAAACTCGTGGCTGTAGACTCACGCAAATCATCGTTTTTTCAATTTTTCTAGTCTGAGTTGAAAACTGTGTCACGTTTTCGATGTTTCAGAGAAAAAAAGCAATGTTTAATCACCGTTCGTGATTTTCCTTCCTTGTTGTTGGTAATTCCCAATGCCGCTCGACCTGTCTACAGTTGTTTATAGTTTTTTTGTTTTTCAGAGATGACTCCACATCTGAGGCAGTGTTCACCTTCAGAGGATTACTGGGTGAACCAGAGTGCCAGCTAAAGGTCACAGCGAGTGGATCATTCGACGGCAAGTTTGAACTCAAGTAACCTCACGGATTTCCTTCTTTTCTGCTATCCACACACGTTCCATCAAAAGCCACTGTGTATATCCTTCTATTTTTACGAAAGCAAACTTTGTTGAAAGAAATCTATAGTTTTGTAATTCACAAATACATCGACATTCAAAGCAAGCTGTGTTACTTGAGTGGACCGAGCGACCATCATGTCAAAGACCAATCATGTTGAGTGACAGCGCATGTCTGCAGGGGGAAGCAAATATGTGTCATTTGGAAGTTATTTTCAAAATATTTGGTTCCTGTGCCTCTCAGACAACATGACGCGCTCGGGCACGTTCGTGGCCATAGGCAAACGAGACGGGGGCGGGGGGCGGCAGCCCCCCGGCTTGAAAAATTTCTCAGGCAAGCGCAAAGTTGCTCAAAAATGCTGAATAGTTAAAAATATTGCAATACAGTGAAAAATTTCAGGTCAAGCGCAAGTTGCTCAAAAATCCTGAATGATCAAAAAATATATATTCAATGCAGTGAATTCAGGGCAAACTCTATTTTTCAGGGCAAGCGTACAGTTGCTCAAAAATCCTGAATGGTAAAATGGCAAATTGTTTGTTTTTAGGGCAAATTTTTTCCGCCCCGCCCCCAGTAAAATGCCTTCCCATACGCCTATGTTCGTGGCTAAAGACATTACGCATAGGCCATGGCCTAGGGCCCTGCGCAACTCTTTCCTATGACGATTCAATATTAGCTAAAATTTGTGAAACTGCGCAGAGGCATAACTTTACAATTTACTTTGAAACGAGCGGAATTCCAAATATCTGCTCTAGACTCTTATCAGTACGGTAACAACACGACAATACTGCGCGTGAGAGAATGAAAAACAAAAATTGGTACTTAATTGATGTTAAATTTTCCACTGACAAAAAGCTCGCAACAGCGCAAGACCGCCAGACACTGCAATGCAGAACTCCGCTGAAAAGAAATATTAACAGTATTGCATCCTACGTTTGGTTGTTTTTAAAAGATTTCCCGCAAACAAAGATTGCTTGTTGAAACTCTGTGTGCTAGTTAAATCAGCTAGAACAGTTTCTCGTGAGCTTTACTGGGTGAAACGTGTCTACGTTGGGCTTACTTCATATGGTTAGCTGCAGGTGTTGCGACAATACTTTGCTGGTATGCAAAACTGGTCTCCATGCTGTTTACCATCGGCTTATGGCACAGAGGATTAAAACACTATATTTTGTATTGCTTGGAAAATGACAACTTCAAAACGGCGTAAGTACGCCCTGTGTTCACTGAATGGATTGTGTTTGTTTCATAAAACATGTGGTTATTATTACTACAAAAAAAGGAGTTTACGTACAGGTAATAAGATCGACAGCTAGACGATATTTTCGAGGGCGGCAACACGGTCCCGCATGAAAATGTATATATCCGAACAACGAACCTAATAAAAACGCTAGAAATCACGGGAATTTAACGAAGAGAATTTCTGAACTACACGAAATTGCTATAAATTCCAAGAAAAGATTGCAATGCCTTTTGTTTTGTAGAAGAGTGCAGGAAAGGCGTTAATTTCTGTGGAAGATCTAAGGCAATTGTAGAACCAAAGTCGGCACAACGAAAGATATATTTTTGCGGGGGCACTACACATAAGAGGGCATACTTTCACGCTTTTCAGACAAACGGCCAAATAGGTCACGCTTGCATGGGGCCCCAAAACCTAAGATGGCCTAGGGCCCCGCTCTCCCTAAATCCGTCCCTGGCTACAGAGTAGTTGCATCTAAACGTCCAAATTGCTACTTTGTGCAACTTGTTTGACGCTGGCGTATTCCAGCAAAATAGCTTTTCATGTAGTCTCTACACCTGTGAAATCCATACCAGACAAGCTTCCAACAATGAATGTCAATATCATGAACAGAAAACGAAATTTTTTTGCCACTTGACGCGAGATCAACTGTTAGGAAGTAGATGGTGACGTCGGCATCACTATCAGTTGCGAAATGTCCGTATAAAACATTTTAAGAGGTAACGAGTAACCAACAAGTTGTGAAAGTTTGCAGAGAGTTTTTGTTGAGGAAAGTGATACATGCTTGAAGCACTGTCTATCGAAAGGAATCCTTTCCCAGCAAAGAATCAGACACACATGCTTAACGCTTGTGTTTTAAAGCACCAAGGATAACCGATAAACACAGATTGTTGGAGAATTTTGGTTGCAAATCAGCACGGACGTTGTTCATAGCGTGCTAAATAGCAGCAGACAACACTGCGAGCAATCTAGTTATTGTGAACTATCAACAGAATCAACAATGCATTTATTCATTGCAAAAAGTAACAAAATAAAACCTCTTTTAATGCAAACAGCTAGCAATCGTCGAAGAAATTAGTTTGTGATTTTGGAGTCAACAGCGACCGCGGGTAATTTATGAACCTGAATGATGCATAACTTTTACAAGATGCTTCTGAAAAGTATCAATCGCGAGTCATTCATGCATCTGTAGCCTATCATGCGTGATGTTCGTAATACTGCACTTATTAAAATCTGGATAACCCGACCGAAAATGAAGCACTAAATGACAGAAATTTTTGTAGGTGGAATTTTGAACGTTTTTTGTTTCAACTAAATGGACGAGTAGTAGCCTATTCTGACAAGGGAGTACAGTCAGGCCCGGAGCCCCCCCGGAAAAATTTAAAAAAATTTGGGCCCCTCTCAGAAAATTCTTTGCCCCGCTTAGTGTCCGAAGCTGGTTACGAGCCTGAGTACAGTCCCATGGGCGTCGGAAGGATTTTTTCCGGGAGGAAGTGGGACCAATAGTGGATTTTTCCAAGGGGAGCCAAAAAGATTTTTCTAGGGGGGACCAAAAGAGAAAATTTCATTTATCCTCTCGAAACTAAAAAAAAACTTTTGCTTAAATTGTAATAAGAAAATGTCAAATTTCAAAATCCAGGGGGCCAAGGCCCTCTGACCCTCTTCCGACGCGCATGTGTAGGCCTACTCCTTTAAAACGACTATGCGATGTCAAACTTCCTCGTTGTACTCAGGCCTGCTACTGCGAGGAGGCTATGGTGGGCTGATCTCCCCAAAATAGGTTTAAGTTTCTCTTTTTACAAAACAAAGCATGGAGTTTATAACTCGTGTGAAAGTTTTTCAATCAGCTCAGAGTTAAAGTTGGTATCTCATGGTTTTATACAGCAGTTGCACACAAGACAAACAAAAAATTACACGTCGACAGGAATGACAAATGAAGATACTCATCGCTGAACTTAGGCGTACGGGAAGGCATTTTACTGAGGGGGCGGAAAAAATTTGCCCTGAAAATAACAATTTGCCCTGAAATTAACTTTTTAGTTTAATCCAAATGGGGCCTGAAACCTTGCTTAAATCTGTTCTATACAGTTGAATTCGTTTATAACGGCTTCCTTTGTAACGTCAATTCGCCCATAACGTTACATTTTGTTTGGTCGCGATGGCATCTTTTATATGCATTTCAGTTCGCTTATAATGTCAATTCGGCAATAACGTTCTTTATGCAATCCTCTAGAGGTGCCGTTATAGGCAAAATCTGTAGTTACCTTGCTTGTTAACTAAAGGGTTTGAAGTTCCATGCGTGTTTTGTTCTCCCAGACAAGAAATTTTGCGGTGATTGCTTTTACTGATGCAAATATGTACGCGACTTCGATGGCGCAACGCAATGTTTTAAAAGCGAGGGTTCCATATCGTATGGTCTGACTCCCTAAACTTGCCTGAGTTATCGCTGCTGTGCGCTTGAGCAAGGCACTTAAAGACGCGCACGCAAAGGAGCCAAGCAATCTGAACGTCCGTGCTGCCCGCTTCTAAAACTCCTGTTAATCAAAAAATCTATCATCTTAACACCGTGCGCCTCTACCTGGCGCAAACTCTAAAACGAACAAAGAAAGAGTTACCGAATTCTTATGTCAAGCTGTTGAACTACCGACATCCGACTGTTCGATTTTTACAGAAAACAAGGGTTGGTCCAGATAAAAGTCACTATAAACAGTTTTTTTTTAAGGAAAATGTTAGGTACCCGGTATGGACATGCAGGGACCCGATTTTCTCTGATTCTAGAAACACGATGATAATTTTCTCTGATTTTAGGGACCTGATTTTCAATTCTAGGGACCTGAATCGGGTCCCTGAAACATTTTAAAGAAACCTGCTATAATCAATCACGACTTTGGTCGAGTTTACACACTACACTAGCCCAAATTACACGGATGGCCTCCAAGTGAATATACACTGTATTGAAAATATTTTAATCGTTCACGATTTTTGAGCAACTTGCGCTTGCCCTGAAAAAACAGGGTTGCCCTGAAATTTTTCACTGTATTGAATATACTTTTTACATTTAGGATTTTTAACAACTCGCGCTTGCCCTGAAAACAGTTTCCCCTGAAATTTTTTACTGTATTGAATATATTTTTTATTATTCAGGATTTTTGAGCAACTTGCACTTGCCCTGAAAAACAGAGTTGCCCTGGAATTTTTCACTGTGTGGAACATACTTTTTACATTCAAAATTTTGAGCAACTTGCGCTTTCCCTGAAAAACAGAGTTGCCCTGAAATTTTTCGCTGCATACATTCAGGAGTTTTGAACAACTTGCGCTTGCCCTGAAAGGCAGAGTTTCCCTGGAATTTTTCACTGTATTGAAATATTTTTTATCATTCAGGATTTTTGAGCAACTTGCGCTTGCCCTGAAAAACAGAGTTGCCCTGAAATTTTTCACTGTATTGAATATACTTTTTACATTCAGGAGTTTTGAGCAACTTGCGCTTGTTCTGAAAAGCAGAGGGTGCCCTAAATTCACTGTGCTGAATGTGTATTTCTTATTTACAGGAGTTTTGAGCAACTTGCGCTTGCCCTGAAAAACAGAGTTTGCCCTGAAATTTTTCAAGTCCAGGGGCCGGCTGCCCCCCCCGACCCCCCGCCTCGTACGCCTATGTCGCTGAAGAAATTCAGGGAATTTTTTAAATCCAGGCATCAAATATCGTGAAGAAATGATTTAAGGTGTGATTTGATTTCTAATCCATTTCCGCTAAGATTAAAAGCACCTTGAAGAGACCTAGGCTGGCAACAGGCTCGATGGTGTCCGTTCAATCAAAACAGACCTGTTCATAATGGACCACTCGCAACAGACCACGTTCGTAACAGACGTCTTGATAACAGACCCTTTCACAACAAACCACATTCGTAACTAGGGATGTGCATTATGGAACATTTAGAGGTTCCGGAATCTTTATTTGGAATCCAGAATATCGAATCCTATTCCGGAATGTCTTGTTAGGAGCAAAATGAGCTGATCGCATAGAGGTTTAGAACGCCGACCAGCGATCACACGACCTGCTAACTAGCTCGTTACGTGAATACGTAGTGCCCTAGGTTTATTGAGTGTTTCTTTCTTTCTCTTACTCAGGAGCGCTAAGAGTGCCACTGCAAAACTTATTGCAATTGTTTGTTTTGCCAACTTTAAAATTTTTCACGTCCATTTAATCCAATTTTATTTCGAATCTAATTCTTCGAAAAAACTCTGATTTTTGAATTCAAATACTGAATGATTCGAATCCATAGGATTTGATATTCCATTATATGCATCCCCATTCATAAGACACCACATTCATAACAGCCCCTTTACGAACATTGTCTTGAGAATTTTAATACTGCGACGATATAGTTTATTAACATTTGGAATTCAACGTTGTTTTGGTCTGCTGTATCTGCAGGTAAGAAACAACCAAAGCAGATAGGAAAAATGCAAGAAATTCGAAAAAAATTCAACTTCGATCTTCGAAGTGGTGATGACATTTTTTTGAAAATTTCAGAAACTTTTCTGCAAAATCTACAAGTTTATAAAGCTCAAGTCATGGTCTCGAATTTCAAGACTCAAGTCTCGGTCTCGGATTTTTTTATGAAGTGTAGGTTTCGGTATAAAAGTTTGATCCAGGTCGTGGTCTCGACTACATCACTGCTCAAGACAAACCGAGACTTGTTCCTTTCGACTTGAGATCGAGTCTCACAAAAAGTTTTTTCGAGACTCCGTAACGGAACTTTAGATCACTTTGAGACCGAGGTGATCAAAGTCACTTTTTTTTACTCCTATTCTTGTTCCAAAAAATGTGACTGCAGCACTTGCTCCGGGACTCATAGAAAATTTACACTCTGGCTCCTGTTTACACTACGAAGACTTGAAAATAATGTAGGCTATATTTTGCCGTTACCCATTTGAACAAGTTATGGCATGGATTTAGTTCTGGCAAGCAGTTAGTGGCTTCTTGTCCACTTTGCATTACTGTAATTTAACTCTAACCCATTGTCGCTATGTGTGTTATAATGGCATTGTTATGTGATCACTTCAAACAAACATGTTCAACATAACGTAAACTAACCCCAGCACAGCTTTTGCCTCATGAGGCAAAATAGACAATACCAAGCTTGAAACCAAGAAATAGAATCATATGTTCTTGTCACCTGAACCAAATCTCGTTCAGCTCTTTCAGTTCCAACCTGAACCAAATCTTGTTCAAGTTTTTCATGTAACTTTGTGTGTTTCAGGCACAAGCACAATGAAACAAGAACAACCACTGTTATGTTTTACACGAAGGCTATTTGCTTCTTCAAATAAAGCCTATATGTGACATAGTGGGCGGCCAGGAGATGGTGCCACATGAAAATAAATGGTCACCGCTAGATGGTGCCCACGAGTAAAAAGTCACTGTGATAGTCACCACAAGCGAATTATCGTAGTTCCCTTATCCTTATATGATGATAGTCCAACCTAGTAATAATAGAGTGAAGTCGCTGGGTGATCTACTGTTATATGGTTGCAATTGAGACAGTTGAAAGTGGTGACTAGTGGAAGCAAAGAGTGAAGTCAGTGATGGATCTCTATTGCTGCTGGTTGCTTTCCAGTTAGTTAATGCCCCGAACTGCCATCTTTCTCTTGTGCTTGCCTCAGTTCAAGGCGATGCAGTCAACTGCAACAATAGGCTACATCGAAAACCATTTCATACCACCTTATTCACACATTTAAATTATTTCTCTTGTAATATTGTGAACTTACAAGATAATAATGGCATGTGTAGGAATAGCCTGTTAGGAATAATAATGGCATGTTTAGGAATAGCTTGAAGCAAGCTGAATCTTAGTTGGCTTGGCTGAAACTGCACTGTTGTTTTTGCATTTTAAAGGTGCATATCAGAGGTGAGCGGATATTGATTTTTCAACTCCTGATCTATAACCCAAACATTTTTGCATATCCATATCCAATCCTTATCCGAAAATTTCAGAAATTTAGTATCCGATATCCATCCGTATCTGAATGCGACACTGGCTAAATACAAAACAAACAGGTAGTGGTTTATAGGTCCGCCAGTGGACCTTCGTTTTTGAAAACTTGTTAATCCGTTGCCTATAACATGACACTAAACTATGACAAGTGTGCAGTAGACTCCACTACGCTTGGTAGAAACGTAGTAAACCTAAACTTAACCCATAAACCTAATCCCTAAACCTAAACCTAACCTCTAAACCTAAACCGAACATCTGAAGACAGAAGTTTGGAAACTTCAAATAAGAAAATAAAAACCGGTACCATGAAAAGTGCAACCACTACTACCAAAACTAAAGGTGCCCGATCATGTCAAGAGTCAACGCAAAATCCATTCACACAGTAATTTAGTTTAATTTATTTCATTTTTTGTGAGCAGACACGAAGTCCATTGTATGAAGACATACACTCTGCAGAACGCTGGTCGATAAAAACAGAAAAAAAACAGTACGTAGTACAAGGCATTGAAGCCGGCGGAATCACAGGGTTACAGACACTTTTTGCAACTACATTGAAGACAGAACCATAGGGTTACAGAAACATTCTAAACACTAAAGTTAGCTAACACGTAACAGTTGTTACAACTCTGCTGCGGAGTATCGCTAATTCCTGAATTGGTCGAGTCTAGGTAAAATGTGAAAGCATTGTGGCATGACACGCCATCATTCAAACGGACACTGCAAAGTTCGATCATTCATTCACAGAGTAAAATGCGATTATAGTGTTCAAAGAATAGGGACGAATACAAACAATCTGACTGCATCAAAGCACGTAACCATATGTTGTTAGATTTTCTGCATCTTTCGAGAAACAGGTACGTGTATTTTCGTAACAGAGCCCAAAGGTAGGAATGTTACATTGAACCAGGTGGCTACTAACACTCGCTCTCCAGGGCAGGTTGTATAGAGCTCTGCATCTAAAATTAAATGCCACACGCAATCTCTGCATGCATGACTTCCTGAAATTACACCATAATTGTGATGCATACATCGGCGTACAAAAAGAACGAAAAAGTACGTTTTTACGTCTTCATCCAACTTTTTTATTCGAATAAAAATTGGGACCCGATTTCTCTGATTCTAGGGACCCGATTTGAAATTCTAGCGACCCACATCGGGTCCCTAAAACGCCTTTAAAAAACCCTGTTCTAAATGTATCATCGCTGGTGGATCTATAGCCATCACTTCCAAACAAAAACACCATGTTATTTTATGACCCAATCGATAAAAATGTCATCAATTGATATGCATGTTCAATCGGAAAAACAGAGTAGCGTGTATTTTGCCGCCAGAGGAAAAGCTCTGCTATGGTTATTTTTCCATTTGAACTGTAGTGTATCCGGCTTTGTCCACTTATAACACTGCGTTTGTGGCACTAGCAGTTGGTAAAATTAACCTGGTCGAGTGGGAATTCTTGCTGTGCAAGTGGTCGTTGTTTAGGCTCTCAGCGTTATTGTTTCGGCTCGGCTAATAGAGACGACTCTTTCTATGGGAAAACGTTTGATGTAAGCTACAGTACTTTTTAATGTTTTGAAAACCAGAAACAGGTTTACAATTTGAGTTAGGGTTTTAGGTTATATGGCAAAGACGATTTGCTAATCCAAGGATACAGTCCTTGTCATGTGACCAACTCAAATAGTCTGGTTCAGCTAATGGCAACAGAGCTCCAGCATTCAATCAATTGGTGAAATAGAGCAAACAGATTTTGGAACACTGAGAATAGATCACAGTTTAAAATACAATAAAACTATGTACCTTACAAAGACTACAAACTCAAACCGTCTTTTAGCAAAAGTTGACTGGATAAAACTTGAAGAATGTTCAAAATTCTAACCAAAAAAATGTTGCATCAACACTGAAATAAACCAGGAGTGAACAACAGGTCGATCGCCAAGTGTCTCTTGGTCGATCACGACGATTTTGCATTGAATTAACAAGATACCTAAAAAGATCGTTTTTCAATCATTATTCCAGAAAGTGCATAAAAATTATCCATCAATTGGTTGGTCACATATATTCTTTGGTGCATCTTGGGATGGCTGTCCATAGGCTAGATCGGCAGATCCCTCGAAGATATTGTAATATGTTTTTCTATTATAGGGTGGGATTCATGATTCACGCGAAAGAGAGACTTTGCCCTCTTTCTGTGCATCACTTGCTAACAAAGGCGATGGGACACTGTATTTGCACAAATGATAGTCAACTTTAGCATTTTGCATTTGTGACGTTATTACCGACGGGTCGATCGCGAGTTATCAACAGATTTGCTAGTTGATCCCGGTCGAAGGCATTTGGCCACCCATGAAATAGACTGTTAGCCTACACGACACACACATATGCCACTCAGCGCAACAAACAAAGCAGCATACTAGCATTATAAGAGCACTACTTTTACTTGGACGAAAAAAAATTACGATAAAGCAACACGAATTATCGTTGATTGTGATGAGTGCAGCACATACTGACAAAATAATTTTGATTTTTTAGCGAATATAAAAACCATAGCAAAGAAAAAACTATCCCCATCATTTGTGACATCTTGGATGTAACGGAAGGTTTTGGGTTTCTGTTAAAACTAAAAAGGTCATTTGTTGGATAGAATGATATTCCTACGGATGGGTTGGCTTTATTCCCATATCTCAGACAGTTGTCACAAGTCTCATGACTTGCTTTAACCGTCTGACCTACTTCTGATGCCTATTTAAATATTCCAACGACAGTAGACGCAATTGGTTTTGTCTTTATTGACTGTTGTTTATTTGAGTTGATACACAAACAAAAGCAACAATAGGTATACACCAATATAAGATATATGTTCCATAAAGAAATTCTCTCGAATCAAATTCATAGTCAAGAACGTTCATGCAACCACTTCTACAACCAGCAAAATCTGTTCTATTCCTATAAGTATCATACACATTATGAGTTAGTTTCAAATGTACTTCTTGCTAGTGCGAGTTATTGACTTTCAGATCGACTTTTTTGAATAAGTCTGATCGTGTTAGAGTTTTTCGACTAGATTTTAGTCATTAATCACAGACTTAACCGGTTTCCTAAGTAACTGTCACGTTTTTCTAACCGTTCGTTTTAGAACGCGTTTTAAGGCTTTATGTCAACAAAGCGGATTTTTGTGTTGACTTGTATGCCTTTTGGAGACTGGAGGAAACAGTGTTTTCGAGTTTCCAATTTTACGGCCCTGAGTGTCATAGGTTCACCCGGACAATGCAAATCGTGTTGTCCGAAGCAAGCCTATCTCAAGGACTTAACCAGTCAAAAACTCTTGATTGTGAAGGTAGTTCGCTGTACCCTGCTCTCCTAGAGCTCCACAACTTAACCGATCAAGTGGCTTGCTTAGCGGCAGAGTTGTTTTTACTTCCGAAAGCAAAACTTTAAGAGTTAAAACTCCAGAAGGAGACTAGTCTAGCCTTATCGTGGTTCATAAACACTAGCTCAATCATACATGTCCACGAAAGACTTGGACGAAAACATGCTACCATAGCGCTTAAGGGTTAACAGTTAACGCTAATATCGCATAGTATTATATAATCGTGGGCTCTCGAGGCTAAATCCTACTAGAGACCTCAACACACTAAGAGCTGAAGTCAATGTCATTGACCCTAGCTGCCAACGACAGGACCACACACCCAATTAACACATCATAACACTTTATTACAGTATGACCACAAACATGAATGAGCATGAACTCTTATGACCAACGGTTTATGAATAAACAAACAAACACAGAACCCCTTGGTTATCAGAATTATTCTAAGTCCAAAATCATGAAAAATTTGGCCAGAACTTTGTCCCTATTTTCAATATTTTCTGAATATTATTACAAGTCCAAAACAAGAAACATTGTGACAGAACTCTGTTATGAAAGATGATGTACAACGCAAACAAATGACAAAGTATTAATAAAACAAACCAAGAATCATAATGTACTTACAGTTGTGCAGGACAAAAGCTTACTACATTGTTCAGCATACATTTCTACATAAAGCTGTTCAGTTTAACTTTTCGTTTTCTCTACAAGACTCTCGCCGGCTATTGTACGTCCATTGCAAGTCAAGTTCGAGTAACTGACTTCTAGTCCAAAATGCGTGGTATTTATACAAAAACTCCCTTGTTTATTTCATTGTGTTCACAATGGGACCAAGATTTCGTAATCACAATCCCTGTTCATAGTGTGAACAATACTACCAGGTAGTCAAAGCTTTTTATTTCTTTATACTGGTTTGCACTCAATTGACTACTTTCCACTCAGTCTACCTTCCATTCAATTGACTACTTTTCATTCAATTGACTACTTCTCGGTTTGTTTATATCATTGCGACATTCTTAAATCACATGTCAGTTTACGCATGATTGATTTTAATGATTTTATGGCATAGCAAGGGCATATTGCTTGTTTTCACTTGACTTTCTAATAGTTCATCAAAAATATTTCTTTCTTTGTTCTGTCAAGACTTCATTCCAACATTTTCTGTCTGCTTATACCAGATTGATTTGATGATATACCACTTGTTGTTGTTGTTTGATGATAACTCTGGTATTCATTATACAGATAGGAAGCTTCTTTCTTGAGCCTTTATCTCTTAAGTCCATTCTTCTTCGCTTAGTTCTCTTAATGTTGTATTAAACCTTGCCATTGATAGAAAACTTGTTTAAGAGATATCTTTTATTTATTACATTCTTTTCCATGCTCAGTTGCTCTTGCTGTAGTGCACTTTAGCCATTGTCTTTGTTGGCTTAGCATTACCTCATGCTAGTTCAAGTCTTGACAGTTTCTGAATTTGGATATTTTCTTAGTCCGTTTTGCTTCAATGATTTTGTCAAATTAATAGCTTTTTGCCCTTGGTATGTTATACAATAACTTCACACATGACCAAACACAATATTTTTCACACAGGATTGTCCATGTTCTTTTCTCCACAATTCTTCAAGGAGTGTTTCATGTACTCATGATCTTTTATGAGACAGTTCTGATAACGTGTTAAGGTCTAACTTAACCTTACCATCAGTTAGCCAGAGGCGAGGTCGACCGGTCTGAATTTTTACTGCCAAAATCGCCTTATGCATACTGAATTTTCGCTCGGGAAATTCCCAAAAGGTTGACAAAACCTCATTAATCTGAGTGGTATCTCTTGTTAGGTTCTGCGTCAAATTGCGTAGCAACGCCGCCATTGTTTCTCTAGCTTTCCGCCGGATTGGGGCGTGGCTCTACGTTATTTTGCTTAGCAACGCCGCCATTTTTTTTCCTGTTTGAAGCATAGCTAAGTGTGTATGGGAATGCATGATCAAAGCATGTTTGAAACATGATTCTACTAATGATCTTGTATTTCATGCTTGACTTGCTTTGATGTTATTCAGCATTTATTTCAACTTGTTGATGTTGATGCTGACTCCGGTTTTTGGAGTTTTTGTTGTACAACTTTGTTTGATTCTTGAGTTTTGTTTATGTTGTACAATTTTTGATTGTAGTAGGCGAGACACGCCTGCTACATGGATCATCTCAGGGAAATTTCGTTATAAAAATCAAAAAAATATCCTGATCCTGTCCTGATCCAATGTTTTTCTAAAATAAATATCCAAACCCAATCCTGATCTGAAAAGTCGCCAGTATCCTGCAGGATATCCAATCCTGTTCCTGTCCATGCTCACCTCTCGTACATATACTGTAGAGGTGGCTGGAGTCACTTTTTTAGACTCCGAATCCGCTCCTATTCCAAAATTTTTGAATCCGGGCCCGGCAATTTTCAAATTTGAGGATCCGACTCCTGTTCAGATTCCGGCTGCAATCACCGATCTAACCGTAATTTACCCATGTTTTTACTTAGGAAATAACCACACGGACTCCTGCTTTTGCCGAAATTGAAAAATGACTCCGGATCGGGGTCCGGTTATTCACAATTTTTGACTCCGGACCCAGATCCTGGCCCGAAACAAAAACACAGAATTCTGCCAGATTCGACTTCGGCTCTCCGGATCCGGTGTCAAGCAAAATTTCTGACATGCGAAATTTCTGACTTCACATCATGTACGTATGCACAGAGTAATGTTCTACATACCAAAAACGCTGACAAAACTTATTACAAGGCTTTAGGACTTCGTCTTTAGGTAAGCATGTCGGGTTAGGATTGGGGTTAGGGTGAGAATAAAAAAAATAATTGAGGTCAGCTACTAAGTCCAAAAATTTTCAATGGTGGAACTAATTCCTGTGCTATAGCTTGTTGTACCTGACATGTAACCAAAATGTTTTAATTCACACAACACACATCAAAAAACGAATTACCAGACGATATTTTTTTATTCTGAGAGGCAAAATAACTGACAAAAAATAACAGGTCAGAAATTTCGCAGAGGCCTGAAATTTCGTATGACACCAGGTCCAGTTTTCACAAATTTTTTAATCCGGTTCCGGATGCGAAAAAAACGCAGAATCCTGGCCACTTTTGATCTCGAGCAGAGATGAGCGGACTGTCATATTTTGCGATCCAGATCCAGTCCTGACTTTTTAAAATTCGGTCCAAGTCCAACCACAGTCCAAACTTTTTTTAAAATTAAAAGTCCAAGTCCAAAAAATTAACAAATTTCAGCTTTTTAATAACAAATATCACGCAATTCTTTTCCATTTACTCAGTCCAAACCCGGTCCTGATCCTAAATTTATGAAGAAATTTACAGTCCGGATCCAATCCTGCTTCCACAAAAATCGGCATAGTCCGTATCCATCCAATCCAAGTCCAGTCCAATGCTCATCTCTGATCTCTTGCCAGTACCAGTAGCAGAGATGAGCACGAATCAGGACTGGATCGGTGTGGATCAGGACTGAAGCCAATTTTGGCCGGTTCAGGACTGGATCGGACTACAAGTTTTTTTGAAAACAGACGGATCAGGATTGGATCGGACTGAGCAAATTTTTGCTGTTTCAATGCGATTATTCCGAAGTAATCAAAAAGTTTAGTTGTGATTCGCTTTCACAGGTTTGTTAAATGGTAGTGCATATCTGGCATCGAATGCAAAAACTCTGCTGGGACTTTTGTACAATTCGAACTGTATCTACTTTTGTTCACATATAAGGTTGTGTTCTAGTAGCAACGTAAACATAGTTCAGTGGTTAGTGTCTGCGCCTGCTGCACGATTGCTCTTTAGTTCTGCTCTCGCCATTTCTTTTGGCTTAGCTTGTAGAGGTCAAAACGTTTAGGGTTTACTTTTGGGTGTATGTTTAAGTTTGGGTGTAGCCTTTGCGTGTCGGTTTTGGGTTCGGTTTTAGGTTTTGGGTTTAGGTTTTGGGTTTAGGTGTTGGGTTTAGGTTTTGGGTTTAGGTTTTGGGTTTAGGTTTTGGGTTTTGGTTTTGGGTTTAGGTTTTGAGTTTAGGTTTTGGGTTTAGATTTTGGGTTTAGGTTTTGGGTTTAGGTTTCGGGTTTAAATTTTGGGTTTAGGTTTCGGTTTTGAGTTTAGGTTTTGGGTTTTTGTTTTGGGCTTAGGTATTGGGTTTAGGTTTAGGGTTTTAGGTCATGTAACAAAGACCTTACGCTCATCCACGTGTATCATCCTTGTCACTTGACAAATGTATGCAATCAGAATCTCCTAATGGCAAAATAACTCCACCAGTGCTTTTCCCTCTGATTCCAAATAGACACTTCCTTGTTAAATTTTGGAAATGCCAAAAGGCCGTGTCTATTTTTGCCTGAGGCAAAAGAATCACTGGAGCTATTTTGCCTTTAGCCAAATACAATTGGTTACAGGCAAAATAGTTCCAGCAGTGCTTTTGCCTTATGAGCCAAAATAAAAATACAGGATTTTACATTGGCGGATCAGGACTGCATCGGACTGATGATTTTCAAAAATTTTGCGGATCAGGAATGGATCGGATTCAATTTTATCGGAACAGGACTGGACTCGGACTGAAAAATTTCGCCGTCCGCTCATCTCTGACCAGTAGCTAATAGCCACCTCTAAAATGGTATCCGGCCGTACGGTCCGCGATCAGTGTTGCCAAGTTTCAATGTCTGATGTTTCAACAGCAGATCTGATGTTTTGAGAAAAATTTCTGATGTCAGATGTTTTCGCGACAAATCTGATATTGACTGAGGTGTCGCTATTGCTTCCACAGTTAGTGTCCTTTCCGGTTGAAAAGAAGTTAGGTTCATAATTTTTAAGTTTCTCTCATCAATCTCTCACCTTCATGTGTGTTTGGTTATCATTACAAACCAAAAAGCCTCTTTCAGTGTTGAACGGATCGAATATTTTTGCGATCCTAATCCAGTCCAATATTTTCATTGTGTAATCCAGTCCAATCCTAATCCGGTAGCATTATCCAAATATTTGATCCAATCCGTTTATATCCGATAAACCTTCTGATTAAGCATTCCACTTCAATGATCAACGCAGTTTGGATATCCATATCCGATCCGGTAGAGATATTTTCGAAATCCAGTCCAATCTGGATCTGAATCGCAGAATCCGTTTGGATCGCGATCCGGAAACCGAATCATGTGCAACACTGGCCTCGTTCGCTTCATAGGATGAACATTTTATGTTACGCATGACGGATTTCTCAATTGAATGACGACTCTTCGCTCTGTTTCGGATTAGAGAGGTTCGTTGAGCTTTCGTTGGCGCGCTGGTAATAGAAGAATTTAGCTTGTACGAAACACTATACAAATTTGATGTTGTCTTATGATGAAAGCAACAATCCCATATTAACGAGACTGACCCAAGGCAAAGCTGTCCGTGATTGATAACGCTTGTCTTGAAACACGTTGCACCGCTGAAGTTGATTTTCGGGTTGGCCCTCTCACCTCTGTCTGTCTATCGCTATCTAATCTAAATCTACAGTACTGGTCTAGGCTTTTATTGTTCAGTTCAGGTATAGTTTTCCATTGTCTGGGTTTTTCTGGTCAAATTTGAAGTAGAATTACTGTACACTGCTTTTCTTATTTCTTTCACAAGAAGTAGCCTACTGTGGGCTGGACTTTACTTAAATGTTATGTTTTTCTGTCATTCTCGATTGTTCTGCCGTGCTGTACTTATTCAAAATTTTGACATGTTGGATTCAGTATCTTGGCGTTAAATACCATTGGGATTCATGCAGGTTAAAATCAAAGTGCGAGGACAACGTAAAAGTTCAGTAGGTTGTTTCATGAAGTACCCCTCAGTCAAACGTTTGATAATTTTTTTTCTCATGGTTTGAAGTTTGTAACTTGATGCCTGTTGTTTTGTCATATTTTCTTTTTTTTGTTTTCTTTCTTTCACAAGTAGCCTAGATTGATGAAATTGTAGGTTGTTCTATCATTACTCTAAACATATGAAAGCCATGTGTGAGTTTTTAAACTTGGTACAGTAAACTTATTTTGTTGATGTTTGCATGCCTATCCCCCAGGCCACCCCCAGTTATCCATAGTTAAACATTTTCTTAACTACAAATTGTATTGTAGTAAAATAGCAGGCCAGGTGTAATTCGTAACAAATCAAAAGTGTATAGCCTAGGCTACTTAAGTAAAATACGTATTAATGGAATCACAGATATCTATGATGTTATTGGTTAGCTTTTTTAAACAATAAAATGGTGTGTCGATGTTCATGAGATAAAGAGAAAAATACGCGTTGCATATTTTCTGTTAGGTTATAAATGTGCTTTTCAATGCTTATGACTGTGGTAATATAGTCTATGGAGAAATACTTAGTAAAGGTCAGAATAAAACACAATAACAATGTTTACGTCTAATTTAATTTGAAGTTTTCATATTATTGGCTTTCATACAAGTTTATAAAAGAACCTTTTCCACATCACTCTAGTACATAGGAACAAAGTGAAATAAGACATTTTGATTAAGCAGAATGACAACTCAGTCAAATATTTCTGCGTTGTATGGAGAGTTAAACAAGTTCATCCATGTTTCTGACTACAAACAAGCCCTCAAAGCTGCAAATAAAAGTGAGTGATATTTAAACACCTTTGTTGGCCAATGAATTTACATGATTTTTTTTATTTGCAGGGTTGCAAACAGGATTGTGGAGCTGGAACTCAAAATTTTGTGCTCCAGTTCCAGGCATCCAAATTTTTTTGCTTCAGCAGCTCCAGCCTCTGAAAGTTTTTGGCTACAAATCCAGAACGATTTGATCTAATAAAGACTAAAAACTATTGTTATATTTGTATAAATCGCTTGCCCAACAAAATATGTGTGTTGATTGAGAACTCAAATTTTTGGTTCTGGCTCCAGTGCTCCACCATCTGAAATTTTTCGACTCCGACTCCAGCCATCCAAAATTGTTTGAACTCCAGCTCTGGTTCCACATCCCTGGTTCGAAGTGACCTAAAGTCATGTTGTTGAGAAAATATCGTTTCCAATGATAGACATTTTCTGTTGGTAGCTCACTAAAATCACCTAAGGTATCTTTGAACAAACACAATATTTTATTGTATTTATTGTGACACTGATTTTGGAAAAATTTGCTAAAATCATCCAAAACCACTACAACATCCTTTCCTTTCTACAACAAACCGCACCGATCA
>Ga0210059_1000268_pt1 | contig 58872 bp, 36 predicted proteins | sample Ectturendosymbi2_FD_188042 | JGI IMG/M metagenome (GOLD analysis project Ga0210059, IMG submission 188042) | Ecteinascidia turbinata endosymbiont from Florida, USA - Sample 2 (SPAdes) (version 2) | ecosystem: Host-associated > Tunicates > Ascidians > Unclassified | place: Key West, Florida... | reverse complement strand
CCGGCGTCCCTGTTGCAGGACCGTCGCCAGCGGAGGGCCAGTGGTGCCCGGCCCCCCCATCTGAAACCTGTGCCTCCCATTTCACGTTTGGCCTCCTGGTTGCTGCATACATCCAATACAGTGTTTTTAAAACGTGTTCCCACCTTCTGGTTTTTGGCCCCTTTGCTGCTAAATCCTGGCGACGGGCCTGCCCTGTTGAAAGATAATTGTGGACGTTTGATTGATTTTCTGAGCCAAATATCAAAACTGTCCTATTTCAATTTGTTTGATTTAGCTGACTTTTTAATGCATGCATGGATCGCTAGTTTTCTGTTTCGCTGTTTGATGTGGCAAACCTGGGTGTGCGCTAACACAACCGCACACCTGTGCTTGCAACATGTGTATCGTTTCTAGCTTTGTCATTCATTGGCAGTTCAGGCAGATTGATCATAACGGCTCACACAAGCCCGTATCTGTTCTGTCCCACCAGTAGTTGTACATATAACAGCTACATAACAAAAAACGAAATGTTTCTTGCGTACTTCATACGCATTCTCAATACTTGTGTAGATTAGCAAGTTTCAAACTATCAACCTCGGTGTCCGCCATCCCAGCTGCATACCTTCTCTGCTCGATTGATATTTGACGAGACATTCGCGCGGCCTGATGTTTTCGCAGTTGTGAACTGTCCTGTCCTGTCGTGGTGTTGGGTGTGCTTTACTCCACTGCTATAATGCGCAGCCTTATACTCAGGGGTGTAGTGTAGAACTACGTCCCTGCTTATAGTCTACTGTGTTTTTGCAGTTGTGAACTGCGCTGACGGAATACCGACTGTGTTCTACTCCCTTGTTTTTGCGCGTTGCCAGATATTTTTGCAATTATGGACTTCTCTGTCTTAACGTTGAGTACTGTGTTTTGCTCCAGTCTCATAACTTGCAGCGCTGTTAATTTATGTTACTTACAGTAACACATTGTACAACAACAACGAGCAAGGAGAGTGTGTATAGAATAGTATGCACGCTTTGTCAACAAACTTTGCCAAAATGTTGGTTTGCAAACGTGAATATGACGTCATATTGCGACGTCACAAGCAGTGTATATGCAGTAACGATGATCACCATACGCTACTGCTCAACGCTAAACTTTGGTAAGGGGGCATACAATCAAGAAGTCGCCCCGGGCATCACCAGACCTCTGCACGCCGCCACTGCTCCTACACCTATGGGCTTAGCCACCCCCTTTCGACGCCTATGGTCTTTATCACGTCATTTTCAAAATAAATTCTAAACATCGTAAAACGTTTGTCTTTCGGGCACCACTTCAATATTTGCGAGATCTAGCTTACAATTACGAAACAAATTCAAGTTTTATCCATGTTTTTAAACTTTATCCATGTTTTTCTTCGGCCGACCCTTTGTGTTCCATTTTCATTGCACAGATTTGTCAGTCTCTGCACTGGCGCCAAAACATCCAGCGCCAAAACAGCACAGCGCCAAAACAGCCCGGCGCCAAAGCAACTTGGCGCCAAAACAGCTCGGCGCCAATAGGCCGGCGCCAAATAATCGTCGCCAAAACGGCGGCGCCAAAAAGTACCCCGCCCCTTGTGGTTGGCTCACATTCTCCTGCCACTACTCTGGCAGTGCACTGACCGCAATGTTAGAGATCACGAGGGACTTTGGGGTTAGTTGAGTTTGATATAAACCTGTTCAGGCTACATTGTTGTCACCACCTTCAAATCACTCAGTGGTACTACGTTGGTTTTGCTATTTACCACGTAGCTTCCGCATCTGTTAGACTCAGGCCTGTAACCAGTGAGGCGAAGCACCCCTGCAGAATTTTTCGCCTCCCTGGAAAAATGTGTTGGACATAATTTAAAACTATTAGACATAGTGTGAAAAATTTAGGCCCCTCTCAGAAAACTCTTCACCCTCCCTGGTGTCCCAAGCTGGTTACGCGACTGGAGACTTTGAAAATTTTAAACCAGCGCTGTGATTTGCCTGCTTTAAACATCGTCCAGTAGTGTCAGAAAAATAGAAGCATTTCAAACGAATGTACGCTGAAAAGAAATCAACGTTTGCACTTTGATATTTCGTTCGCAGTCATGCACACACCCGTTTGGCGAACACTGCGCAAATCTATTATCAGCTCTGTTTTCCCACAGCACTCTCTTATCAACATGCCAACTCCATAAGATAAAAATCTACAAAGCTTCGGACTCAGGTTTCTTGGGCGTTTTCGATTCTCAGTCTTTCCTTTAACCAAACCGGCAGCACCAAGCTGTTGAACTTCAAGTTATGAAACCGTTGTTGATCAAGATCAGTCACTAGCTAATTTCTTTCAAGGTTTTCAAACCAAACTTTGCCCGATTGTAGGAATAAACTGACTGTCTGTCTTGAACTCTACCTGTGTTCACGAACATCTCTACGAAACGCCGCGCACTGCTTTACGCTTCTTTTTCTTCCATTTTGCCAACTTGCCTTCCACACAACGTAACTTTTTTTCCAATTCTTTTATCCGTTTCCGCCGCCAATGCGCTTCTCGTACAAGATTCTTTTTCTTCGAACGTTCCCTCATTTTTTCTCGTAGAAGGGCATGTTTGTCGCAGACACATTTGTTCCATCGCCGAACAGTAAATTTCGCCGTTTCCTGCATGTCAAAATTAAAACGATTGCCAGAGAACCATTCTTGATGAACAAAAATATTTTTCAAACTTCGATTGGTGATGGTGTATTTTCCTGGCAATATTTCTCTACATATGCTTTTGAACAGGCCAGTAACAACTGGACATTTTCAGAAATAACTATTTTTGTCGTAAACAAAATTCATTGACTGTTTTCATCACCAGTAGAAACCCATCAAACGAGTTTTCGCAGAAGGGGAAAGAGACGTTTTTTGAGACATTCATATGAAATTCATTTAAGCTATTAAATTTTGCATTTTTTTTTTCACAAAAGACTTAACACAACTTCCGAGTTTCACTCAAGGTTTTCACATGCTCGGCTAAAACTACAAGCCAGCAGAACACCAACATATGCAAAACAAACTCGTTGCTAGAGACATGCGCGTCGCAAGGATATTTTCCAGGGGAGACCATTAGTAGATTTTTCCAGATTTAGACATAAAGGTATTTCCACGGGAGCCAAAAGTGGTGAAATTTAATTTTTCCTTTTCGAAACTAAGAAAACGACCTTTTTTGATAAAATTTAATAAAAAGATGTCAAATTTTAAAACCCAGGGGTCCTTGGCCCTCCTGCCCGCTCTTTCGACGCCCATGGCCGGAGAGGAAGCTGTGCAATAGTTTTGTGTTCATTTCGTACGGCTTGCATGAACACAGCCGAAAAACGGAAATTAGGAATGGTTATTGAGCAAATCATTCGCAATGCGGCAAAGCAGTGTACCTGACGAAAACTGGTAGCTGATCTTAATGGTTTGTCTGCAGACTGTGGACTTTCGTTTTTGACCTATAAAACCAATACTAAGTTTGAAAGTAATCAGTAGAGTGATTGGTGTGTCAGGCTACATTTGCTTTCTTGAAATTTGACATATTCAAAGATTCAATTTTAATAGGAAACAGTGGCGTAGCTAAAAGGGGGCGAGGGGGGCGGTCCGCCTCTGGCGGCACTGTGGGGTTTTCTGTAAGCTATAAACCTGTATTGCTGTATTTAAATAATACTGGTTTTAATCAGAACCGTCGCCAGAAAGTAGGGGAACTTTGCCTTTCTGCTGGGGGCTTCGCGTTTGTGCGGATGGCTTGACATTCCAAAAATTGACTAATATAGTACTCCACTGATTCATAGTGTTTCATGTTTTAGTTTGGGGAGATTGGAGTTTTGTTTGGGGGGATAAGCCCACCGAAAACCCCCGGGGCGACGGGACTGGTTTTAATGTCAGGACACTATTCGCAGTTGAAGGACGTTTTCGATTTTGAATAATTTAAACCAGGGGTCACCAACGTGGTGCCCGCGGGCGCCAGGTTGCCCGCAAGGGCCAAGTAGGTTGCTTGAGAGCATAGGCGTAGCTAGGGGGGGGGCTATTCTCGTCAAATTTTTAGCATTTTTTGTCGTTTTGTGTTTTGAGAGGAGTTGTCCCAAACAAAATAATGCAGCTCGCTGAAAGTCAAAATATTTGGTCCCCCCAAAAATTTTGGGCTGGCTATGCTACCGCCCGCGGGCCTGTTCTAAAAATAACATTAGCGTGAACAGTGTCTTAACATTGCGGAATATCTTAATTGTTACTACTAAAATAATTTAAAGAGAAATTGAGCAACACTTTCATTTCAGATGTGTATATCAAACTAGTAGCCCTTTGCATTAATCTGAACACAAGAAGCAGCTCTCAGCTTGAAAAAGGTTGGTGACACCTGATTTAAACTATGGCATGTGTATTTAAGCGATTGTTATCTTAGCCAAACATGATAGATATATAAGTTTTGGATGACAAATATAAGTGTCAAATAGATCACGATGACTTCGATAAAGAGGAGTTCCTCATTGAGAGAAAAAACTTCAGCATTTTATTGCTGTTGCTGATATTGAAGAAGGAATAAATATGAGGAAAGAAGGCCCCCTTGAACTTTTGCAGTTTATTCAAACGTATAACCTTGGGAACTCTGTTCCAAATATAGCAATATTGCTGCGGATTTTCCTCTGTTGGTGCTGCTGCCTGTGAGAGGAGTTTTTCGAAACTACAACTGATCAAGAATTACATAAGATCTAGTACTAATATCTTGCGGTTGAGAAATCTTGTCATACTCCCAACGATTGACATATGAAATAACTTTTGACATTCTCATTGAAGAATTTGCTAACAAAAAGACAAAAATGTTACTTTGTAGAAAATTGTAGTTTTCATTTCAGAAATAAAGATGGTCCTACTTTTTTACACTTTTTCTACTATTTTTCCCTATATGTCATTTTTGCTTTTTGTTTAACTGTAACTTATAATGTTTGAGATTTTTGGTGTGTATTTAAAGCATACTATATCTGAGCATGTGAAAGTAATATTAAAATGGTGCACAAACTAGTTAATATATATTTAAAACTTTAAGAGCAAGTCACTGTGAAATATGTATTTTTATGGGCTTCGGGAGCGCCAAACTCAAGGGCCGCCCCGGGCAGCCCACACTCTAGCTACGCCACTGATAAGAAACTGAAACAGTCCATTTAGGACGGAATTACTTTATATTATGTAAATAGCTGAACCGATTTTGTTTATGACTTTATGCTAACACTGAAACTGATCTTGACAGACAACGGTACTTTTTCATTTAACTTTCGGGAAACATGGCCTGTTCCTAACCGTTTGTCATTTTGATTGCTACCTACGCAATAGCACTCGTTGCCTTGCAGCTTTATTGCATCAGGAATGAGGCCCGAATTTTGTTATTATGTCGTAGCCTACTCATCAGAACAGTTTCGACATAGGACATCTCGAAGTTAATGGTGAAATCCATGTTCCGGGTTCACAAAACAGGTCGACAAGAAGAAGCGCAGCATCCAATTCAGTTTGGCAGATCCATCAATCGTTGTTCAGAAGTATACGTACGACACGACTGACTCTGTCAGCCACTTGTGATCTGGATGCATTTCAAAAGACTCGCTTGCTCCTAAAGCACGAATGAGGGGATGCACTGGGGCTCACTGCACCTGTGCAGTTTCAGGGAAGTTCAAGATCACACAGCTTTTTTAGTGGTAAACACGTTTAGTGTTGGTTGTTTTGCAAGAGTAAGCATGTGTAATGTCGACAAGTTCACAGCGTTATCTTCAAGAACACGAACTTGCGTTTTTTTTCAAATAAAGTTGCATTGTTGCTTTGGCGTGAAGCAGGAGTGGGCGAACTACGGCCCGCGGGCCGGGTGCCACCCCCGAGGGGATTTGGTGCTGCCCGCAGGGCAGCCACACGTACATAGATAGCACATATTTCGAGTTTATACTGAAGTAATTTTATCCATTAGATCAGAATTCTTGAGATTTTATTCCGTCCATGTGTACTACAGTGCCAGTGTGAAATAAAACAATACAAGGTTATAATAATATTATCATTAATTCATATTTTGAAACGTAAATTGTAAATGAAGTAGACATATATATATACGGGCCCCAGGGGTGCAGTGGGGCGAGAACGCGTGGGAACGGCGTTCCCACACCTTTTGTACGTTTTGCTTTGAAACCAACTCTGCAAAGAATGCACCATTCACTCAATTACCAGTGAAAAATTTTTCTTTGTACTGCTAGTTGAGTACAATTGTGGAAAAAATGTCGACGATGAAGTTCAACGCAGAAAGTTTTGTCCAAAGCATCTTGTAAATACGGATTAAAGGCAAACGAAAATTATCATCTGACCTGTTGCCTGCGACAAACACTGCGCCAAAACTACTTTTCAGTTTATAAATCTACCTACCACATCACTGCAGAGGCGCAGAGCAATGTTAATATTACGTTCTGAATTTTGGCAGTGCTCATAGACGTTTTGTGAGAAACAACGAGAGAAGTCACAGACTGGGATATAATGAGACTTGACTCGAATATACCTGGAAACAAGTGGCGATTGGTGACCAGTGCAACGAATAGTTTCATCATGCCACATTTATCATGTCACGGTTACATGTGAACTGACATTTGCAGTCTTCGTAGTTATGAATTCGCATCTCAGATTGGGAAATTTGCTCCCGAGTTTTCGAAAAACGCAAAACCACCTTCTTCGCCATACACAATAGCCCCAGAAAAATAAAATCGTTCAACTTGTGTACCAGTGCTTTCTTTAGACGATTGGCATTCTGGTTGAGCAAGAAAGACTATACAACATAGCAATGTGCATTGCATGTCGCGCTTTGACTTGGCAGTAAAACATTTTCCAGTATTGATTGTAATGAGGAAGGCCGCTTCAAACGAATAATTTGTAGAGTCTGATGGCGCAGTTACTCATCGTGAATCAATCTTTCCATAGAAAAACACCATCAAGGATAATGGCAGTTTTCAAGAGTCCTTTTTACATTGCGTAGCAACTTACCGTACAAATGCAACTTATGAAACTTGTTCTATTACATTTCTGCAGGGAAAATACTAAAGGCTACACTTTCAGACAAAATAGGGCACCAAACGCGCAGTCAAGGAAAGGTTTTGTTTAGCTGAAATCACTTTACCTGAAGAAAGCGGAGACCCTGCTACGAGGAAGAAGTGTCTCGATGTAAATGGGAAGGCACTGGCTCACACTCCTAAATCCTTTTGTACGGCGGAACAGAACCCGAAACGTTAAAGCATAAATTACAGTCATTGTTTACCGGGCTCAGACCAGTGGGTTCTGGCAGCGTTGATTGTATCTGCCTCATCTCGTTGAAAATTTCTTGCAACTTCAAACCATTGTTCTGCAATGAAAGTCCAGCTCTCAAGGTCACGCCGGTGTTCATTCCACTAAGGTTTGACTTGGTACTGCCTTGCTCGTGTGAGTTTTGAGAAGGATCTTGCTGCTGCAGACGATAAACTCCGGAGTTTTTCTGGGTCTCTTCCGCATTGCTGTGCACGTTTTCTTGACCTTTTGTGTTTCCACTATTGCTGTCAATGACGTTATCGAATCGACTATTTGGTGTATTTTCCCAAGTTAGTATGCATTCTTTATCGGCTCCAAGATTTCTTGTTGCTGTGTAGTCACTTTTCACTTTTTTCAGAAGCCACTGAAAGATTGCCTTCGCCTGCAAAAAAGACTGTCCGTTACTGCTGCCTGGTTTGTGGTAGAAGAAAAAGTTATGTACATAAAGTATCAATTCAATTCAACAATTGTGTGCTGTCGATTAACCGTGCCGAGACTCCGGGAGTTATCAACATGGTCAAAAGGGTCAATCATGTCTTGTTTTTAGATATCTATACAAAGTTTTCAGTGAAAAAAATAAACTTTTACTTTGAAAATCTCGTGCTTTCAGTAACCCGTCGTAGCTGCTTCCTTGATTATAAATAAACATGCTCAAGAGTAGCTTGGTACAACCTAATTCATAGCTAGCGGCTGAATTGTGAAGGTGATGATATTTCCACAGGATTAATATTGCGAATCTCTAATAGAAACTGTTGCAAAGTCCCCAGTCATTTCACTGAAAGAAAACACGTTATCATTTTAAATCAACTTCGTAACCCTGAGATCAGCGAAACACTCCCACCAAATCGTTTGCTTTTTTCACTGCAGTTGGAAATTAGGGTCTTTAGCTATTTGCACAACAGCACGACCAGTTTGATTTTGAATTCATTACCAAATTTTGCAGGTCATTTTTTGTTGAACTTTGCTTCAAACACAGTTAGACATAGTCCGCAGCAGCTATTTATGTTTGAACATTCGACAAAAAGATTCTGTTGCTGGGCAGTTTAAAGAAATACAAATAACATATCGTACTGGTTGGCCTAATCCAAAACCTTGTTCTTAGTTTATCCCCCTCCAAAAAAAGTTTGGATTCTTCCTTTCAAGCAATTTACAACCTAGTTTGGGTGTTCTACGTAACCAGTAGAAAAACTTCTATAACCTACAACTTTCTAGCCTCTGGGTACATCACTCTCATAAGCATCTTCCTTTCAGCTTGCAGTTTACGTATGGGCACTAACCTTGCTTCCTTTCAAAGTTTTGAGCTAATATTTGAAAGTCGAATTACCCGTGTTAAAATAAATAAATGTATTTATGAAGCTGGTTATCTACTACAGCGTCGCAGAAGTAGAAACCCACTTTATTCTAAATTCTATTCATAGGTATACTGCTTTTATGTACACAATTTCCATCACTTTTCAGCTCATGAGATAACATAACGTGAGCTTGTGAGCTGGGAAATTAAAGTATGAAAATGATTTTATGGTCTGTCACGTTATGTTGAGATTCTGCATGAGAAAGCTTGGCCAGGAATAAAATAATGCCTACGCAGGTTTTCTGCAATGTGCCAACACACCTAACAAGGCAGCTGAGCTATTATAGGACATTTTTTTGCCACTCTTATATGTTTGTCCCCGTTTTGGTGAAATATTTATTAAGAAATATGTTTGTTCAGCAATGAAATGTGCTAGAAATTGTGCTTCTCATACACCTATTGCTTGATTAATATCACTTATTACGTCATGTTAAGTTCATATACATATGAGAACCACAAAAATTGCAGATATTTATAAAAGTTTTAATGAAGTTTAATCCAGCTTGCTCATCTCTTCCTTATGGAAGATGCAACGATTGGTACTTGCCAATATATCATTATTTGAGCAGTTATTTCCTGTTCAAGTCACAAGGACATCAGGCAGAAAATACAGGAAAACGATGTTTATTGGTTTGAATACGGGTTTCCAATTGACGATGGGTTGGTAACTTGAAATCTACTTTCTGCGGATGATGTTATAAATTCTCATACAAGAAGTGCCTTTTATATTATTACCTCTTCAACGACTTGGACACTTTGATCTTTATCTTCTTGCATCTGTTCACTTGATTTGCATGACTAAGCCTTCATGTTTTGACATGGAACGTTGTGCTCTATAAACATTTTAAGAATAAGTCCACTTTCGACTTACTACTACAACAGCTGCAAGGGGTCATGCTGTAGATGTCACAATAGAATATCTTCTTAAATTGTTATCAAAGAAATTACAATGTGACGTAAACAAAGAAGAAATATAGACACAACAAAAACTGAAGATGGCTGCTGCGTAGGTGAATGCGATGTAAACCCCATATACTGTAATGTTTGATTCTTTGTTGCGGTGTTACTTTCGGTAGGATTTCGAAAAGTTGTTTTGAATTTAGCTATCGTAGGTTTTTGACAAATAGTTAGCACATACCGTTACTGCGGTATTTCTCAAAGCTCGAGACCAGTTTATTTCGATGTTTGATCTTGCCCTTGTTCAGCTTGTTGACCGCAAAGATATTTTGAGAGACCGCAACTATTTTATTTGAATCCTGAAATGGTCTTAAAGCAAGGTATTTGCGAATTTGGTAGTGGTAGTAAAGCCACTTTCTACTGCATTTTGAGAGACCATTGGAAAAATTTGAGAGACCATTTCGGTCTATCAAAACTCATTTAAAAACCTTGCTCGTGACTGTCTCGATTTTTGTCCAGAGATTTTTCTTGGTAAGAACCGGAACGTATTACCTTGAACAAGCTTGACACGCAACGTTGCCAACCCTTGAGTGGTCTCGGGCTTGTTTTACTAGAATTTTCGTAGCAGACTGTTTCCGAATGCAATACTCTGTTTAACTAGGAAGTTTTTACTTGCAGGTACCACTGTTGCTGCATAATCCTTCTTTATGAGATGACTTTACAAGCTACGTACAAAGGTCAGCTGATAGCACTTTTTCAGTGTTCCAATGAATGGCACTCCCCTTCAAAACCGGCATAGCGAAACGATTTTTTGCTTTTATGTGCAACTTGATTTGCTAATCTCCACTCTCCTGTGTTTATTTTAACTATTTTGATTTTGTTCAATTTTTTGATGAAAAAATTAGATTTTCAAGCTTCTTTTCCCTACTTTATGACTACACTTCCAAATTTGTTGCGCACGTGCATCGAGTAGTGTTTGATTTTGAAGTTAATGAGTTTATCTTAAACAAATATTGAGGATATTTTAGTTTTTACTCAAAAGATTATACTTTCGAAACAGTTTGTAAACAGTTAGCTTACATTTGAAGTAATGAAGGGTTGTGCCATTAATACCCTTGCCACAAGCACACTGAAATCAGTGGCGTAGCCAGCCCAAAATTTTGAGGGCCAAAAATTTGGTGGGGGCAAAATGTTTGACGCATGGCCCCTGGGCCCCCTATAGCTGAAATGCACTTTTAAAGTAGTCGGTTTGCAATGGTCGCGGTATAACGCCTTCCTGGAAGGCCAAGCTGTTGAGCTTCACTGTAGCAAAAAAATTGATACATAAAAAATTCTATAACATTTACCCCATTGTTTTGAAGGTGGTTGCTTGTTTTGACAAGGCATGTTTGCGCTTGTATTTTCATTGGACATTTTCGCGCTGGTTGTCACGGTGTAATCAATTTGTTGGCAATACAGCTCTGTCAAGCCAACTCATATGTTTTAAATGTGACTTTGCTACTTACCTCATCGAATCCTGAGGTTCGTTTAACCATACACGGTTTGAATCTGGCCTATAAACATACAGAAAACAGGCCTCCGAGCCCAAATTAGCACTGCTTGAACGCAGAGATTTAGCACTATTGACAATTAAGACGAAATCTAAAAATCGCTTGAATGCACAGGCAAACAGGCGTGTTGCTATCAGCAATATAATTCCACGTTTTGAAAAACTCATAAGCAAGAACCAGGAACAAAAGAGTCACTGAACTGAAGTACGTTAGCAAACTTTTGGAAGTGAGCCTTTTGATTTTATTATTTTGTACATATTCCAAGAATTCAGTGATTATTTTTTAAGAGTTTATTCAAATGTCAATCTGTGTCATCCTTTCTTGTACATTTGTTTGATTTTCTTTACATATTAAAAATTATAATTCCTTTCTAAACGTTTGAAAGCTACAGTAGTTCTTAATTATTTATTTTATTTGTGGGTTTGTCGCAGACTCATGGTCCATATCACAGGGGTACACGACTAACACAAGAGCATAAAAATCGTTAGCCATGCCACATTACAGAGTGGTGGTTAGCACAAAATCAAAACTGCGAGGAGTAAAACACTTTAAGAGCATCCCTACTATAATTGCATTCACTGAGAAATGAAAATATTCTAACAACAGATTTCGGGGTAAACAGTTAGTAGAAAAAAATTAATCGGCTGGGAGTGCTCAGCAGCAGCGCGCAGAGGCTTATACACTGTTTTGATCAAGGTTGCAACTATTTTGAAAGATATTTAGCATGAGGCTGACAGCCGATTGTTTTTTATTGAATTTAAAGCAAGATGTGACCGCTGGCGTTTTACTTGAAGTATGCATTCAGTTTTTACGTGTTGGGCTTGCACACATCATCTACATGTTGGAAGTGATAGAAGGAATCACTAGAAGATAAAGAAATCCTGAGGGGCCACGAAGCACACGGAAGGTTTTTGTTGCCACGCAAAGGCAACTGCTTCAGTTGGTCCCCGTCCTACAGGAGCGTTAAACAATTGAGGAAAAATGAAGATTTATAAAAAACATCAGACATTTGGAGCGATCGTATAAAAAAGTTAGATGAAGATTCGCAACGTTGTAACAAGCGATACAGATTGTTTCTAATCAGAGCATCAAAGGTCCTAACACAATGGTTAACTTGTATGAATTGTAGTGGGAAAATCAGAATTCTTTAAGGTGCAGGAGTGAAAAAGGTTAGGAACCCCTGCTTTAGGTAATGTTTCTGCAAGCGTAAGGGCATTTGTAGGAGCTGCCAATGACTACAAATTTGCTGAGATAGAAACTGTTATAACTTATACGACAATATGTTTTACGTTAATAGTTTTGACAAATTCCGCAAAGTCAGTTCACTATTGCCACTTTTTTAGGCAAATGTAGGTTCAACCCACAAACAAAAAGTTAAACTAAACTTTTGATAAAAGCTTGTAAATTAAAGGAATGTTGGTTGTGGTATGGAAAGTATTATGACCTATACGACAATATGTTTTACGTTAACAGTTTTGACAAATTCCACAAAGTTAGTTCACTATTACCGCGTTTTTAGGCAAATGTAGGTTCAACCTACAAACAAAAAGTTAAACTAAACTTTTGATAAAAGCTTGTATTTTAAAGGAATGTTGGTTGTGGTGTGGAAAGCATTTAAATTTAGAGTTTGGGTTTCATTTAAGTAGTTTTCTAATTTTTTTACAGGACACAGTGTTCATGCATTGGCGTACCTTAGGGTTACCCGCGGCCGAGGACAAAGTCAGTTTGGGTGCCCCACCCAGGGTCAGCGTTTAGCCGATTGACTGATTGCTTCCAATCGGGCCCCGTCGAAAGGCGCCCGGCACTGCGCCTACTAACCTACGCAAACTAACACTTCCTCTTGAAGCGTATGTGCCAGCGCGGGGCCCTCAGTATTTTTAAGCGTGGGGCCTGTTGCCAGAGCCGTATCAGCCGCACTCCATACCCCCAATTGGGGGCGGCCCACGCTGTCACGGGGGGCCCAAAATTCAGTCCCGTCACCACTTAGCCCTCCAGAGAAAATTTCGATCTCCCAAATTGAAACATGAAGCACTAGAAATCAGTGAAGTTAGCGGGCCCTTTGAAAAGAAAGTGCTTATGCAGTACAGTTACTTTGGGCCCCTTTGAAAGCAAACTAGCCTACTTATACATTACAGTTGCTGTTGGGCCCCTTTGAAAGCAAGGTGCTTGACACTTACAGTTGCAAAGGGGGGCCGAGGCAAGTGCCTCGCTTGCCTTCCCTTAAACACACCACTGTATATAACCCTGGCAATGATCTTATATGATAGTTTGAAACCGATTGAACACGTTCTGCTTCATTTGACATGCGTACTTTCTCACCATGATGTGCGCATGTAAACACTGTAATGCAAAGTTATCTTTATATTATTGAACACATTGAAGTTTCTGATGAGCTTATCACTTCAAAAAGTACAGATGTAATGCGATTTTTCATAATAACCTAGACACGCAGGTCGACTAAAAACAGATCTGGGTGGAAAAAACCCTCAGTGGGAGCCCTGGTCACATGCGGCAAAACGCCTACTACTGTAGCTTGAATTGAACATTAGAAGTTTTACTGCCGTGTTATTGTACGCCATAACGAACAATAGCACAACAATCCGCTAGCAAATTTCACTACCTGCCTCTGCAGGCAAAGGGAGCGAACTGCGCGATTGCGCTAAGCGTGTCGGGACTTCGCGGTCGCGACTTTGCCCCAGGACCGTAACCAGGGGTAAACGGGGGGCGAAGTCCCCCTTACAATTTTTTTCGTCCAACTTGGAAAAATGTGTTGGAAATAGTTTCAAAATATTGGACAGAGTTTAAAAAATTTGGGCAAACTCTTCTCTCAGCAAACTCTTCGCAAGCACCTGGTGTCCCAAGTTGGTTACGAGCCTGCTTTGCCCTGATGGGCCTCGCGTTCATTTATCCGGCCCTGCCTACATGCCTAGCTGTATACTTCCAAAAGTCAGGCTTCCGCTTCATCAACGTATTTTGTGAAGAGATTGTTGTAAAAAAATGTATTATATCTAGTCCAGGTAGTGTTCTCTTATTTTGTACTGCATAGCAGCAAGATACCTTTGGTGCTGTCGACCAAAGTTACACATTTGCGCAGCCTGCTGTTCAGACAGCCAGATGGAGTTAATTGTGTACTATGCTTAGAAGAGTCCATTTTAAGGGTTGTCCCAAAAGAGAGTAGTGCAATTAGTGGATTATGGATGTTAACCGTTGCGTCCACGTAGGTCAAAGTTTATATTTGTTAACATTTATAGGCGATTTGTGATACAAAATGTTATTTATCTAAACATGTGCCATGCACTAGGAGATTAACAGTTCAGACATAAGTTAGGTTTATGCATGCGTATTTCGGCCAGTAAAAAGCCCAATGCGCACGCTTTATAAGCATATTTCACTTAAGCTCATGGCAAGTTTATCAATTTGCGCTATGAAAGGAAACGTTAATCTCGGCGCACATGGTTTGACCGCCCTCATGTTTGCTCCTTCGATAATAGTGTTTTGATAACTGAACGATAGGATTGATTCTGCTTTCCTGCAATTTTTTTACAGTTGCATTTCATTACGACATCTCTAAATAATCGCTGTCAATTAAATGACAATGATTGACGACCCAATTCCTTTGTTAAGCTCGTTCAAAAATTTTTAGTTGGAAGCTACGAGGCTATTATGGGTATTTGTGGGAAAATATTTATAATTAATTTGCACAATCTGCAAATGCTGTTCATGTTGTGAATTAAAAATACATTTTCAGAATGTCTAGCCCCCCTGCACAAACATGAAGGCCCCCAATGGAAGACTTTCTGGCGACGGTTCCCAGACCCGCAGACACGGTGGGGCATTCGGGGACAGCTACCCCCAAATATTTTTTGTGCCTCTCAAAATTTTGTTGTGGTCAGAAAATTTCATTTTAAACATATGATAAAAATAAAAATCTTTCCCCCTAAAAATGTATTTTCCCCCCAAACCTTAAAACCTGGCTACGGGCCTGATTCTGCCAAAATTGTGTCTGCAAGTAAGGTTTTGAAGACCATTCAGCCTTTTTGTTTTGAAGGCTATTTGGCCTCGAGATGTAGCATAACGTCGAAAACGTTTTTTATAAATCACCATTAGAGGGGCCCCTGTAAGCATTTTGGGGGGGGGCAGAGTTGGGCTAACGCGGCAACAGGCTGTTGCCAATGAAAATCAAAGTGAAAGGTGCGGTTTTTTAACATCCTCATTCTTCATAATTCGTTCTGGACTCGTGGTCATTATGGAATCGTGGAACAGTGGTCATTGTTTATCGATGTGTGGTCTAGTCTTTTCAACAGCAGCTAGTTAAGGCAGAGATGGTGCAAGTTTTAAAGCTGTTTTCTATTTCAGTTGCAAGCGTTTCGTACCTAGGAGGTTATTGCTGTTTCAACAGTTACTGCCACTTTTTTTCTGAAAGTTCGGTTTAATTTGTAATTGTAAATGTGTGCTGCTTAGTGTTTAGGCGGTCTTTTAATAGCGTTATGCATTTTCCCTCGTAGATATCTGATGAAGCAGCCTCTTTTTATAGTTTGTTTATTGCCCTTAGGATTTACAATCAGTCATCCCAGTGACCGGGGCATCCGGAGAAAGGAATTTTCTAAGCTGAAACTACTTAAAACCTATTTGAGATCACGAATCAAGCAAAAGCGCCAAAATAGTTTGGCAATTATGTCCATTGAATCCGAAATTAGCAGAGATTTAAATTTGGACAAAATTCTGAACGACATTGCTAATGCTAGAGCAACGAAAAATAAGTTTCTCTTGCAAATGCGTTTTTTGTATCGTAGGCTAGATAGCCTAAAACATGGCTGTGGAGCCAAAACTGAAATTTCAGGCTCCAGCTCGGGTTGTAGGCATCTAAAGTTTTTGGCTCGAACTTCGACTCCGACTACAAAATGATTTGCTCCATTGAAAACCATTGTATTATTTGTACAATTGTATTATTACGCCAGTGTAGATGAGGTGTCGCGAAATGATATATTTGATGGATAGTGGGATATATACAAAAAAGTTTGAGAAACCCTGATTTACGCACAAACGAGCTTGGGCGTCTGAAGTTCTTTTTCCAGGGGGGGGGGGGCAATAGTGGATTTTTCCAGGTGGTGGCCAACAGTGGTTAAATTTTGTTTTACTAAATTGAAACTAAGAGAAAACATTTTTTAAATTTCAAAATCCAGGGTCCCAAGGCCCCCTGCACGCCCTTCCGACGCCAATGCAAACAAGGATAATTTTGTATACATGCGGCAAACCACGCTCATCCCGCAATAAGTTAATTCGCTTGTCCCACAAACTTGGGCTGTGTAACTGGAGCTCCAATTTCAGGCTCCGGCTTCGGCCCCACCATGTAAAAGTTTTTGACTTCGTCTCCAGCTGCAAGCATCGAAAATTGATTGAGCTAGGGCCCCAACTCTGCACCTACTTATCTGTTTCATTCGGATTTGCCATTACTGTGCAACATTATAATACAAGGTTGCACTGCAGTTTTTGTGTGATGTCCTGTTGTCACTTTTTTCTATTCTGATGTTTTGTTTCTAAGCTGTTATATCTTATCTTTGCTGGCTGATTATATCAAATAGTATTGCTAATTTCATTTAACACGTAGCCAACTGGCCTGCCGTATCCGCGGTGGGTACCCGGCCAGAGAAGAGGTATTGAGTGCAGCAACTCATGGATTTATTGGGTGTTATGGAAATGTCCGTGGAACCGACCTGGAAAGTCTTTGCTGGAGAGGTGAAACTGGCGGCATGCCTCTAGACATCCCTAGATTGGCATTACCTTTTTCGTACCTCGCTCTTTCACATCACTCATGATTTCTATGTTTATAACTTGAAGCTACTCAAAAATTTTTGCACACGCCACTGAGTGGGGCCCCGCCAAAGTGCTTCCAATCGGGCCCCGCACTTTTAAGGCCGGCCCTGCCACCACCCAGCCCGTTCGTGGGAGCATAGATGCGAACAGTGAGTTGGGAGTAACGGGGCTTCGAAAGCTGACTCGAGCCCTGCATATAGTTATTTCTGGACCCGTCTGAAACTTTCACATGACTGTGACGTCACGGAATTGAAGTAATGACGTTTGAAACTTGGAAATCATTAACTACCATAGAAGTAAAAATCTTATGGTTTCACGTGAAGTTATTCCCACTTTGAAATTTCGGTCAGGATTGAACATCCGAACCAGTGTATTGCGACATTCCAAACTGCGGTGATACATTCGAATTGTAGTAACTAGTGAAAGAAAATACAAAAACTAGACAAAAAGCTCCCTGTATATGTGAAAACATCTGCATGAATTTTAATGACAGAATTTTATGAGCGCAAAAATCTTCTGATAACACCGGGTCCTCAGCCGGGTTTTAAGTTTTCGGAGGGGAATATAAGTTTAAGGGGGGAAATACTTTTTTATTATATGTTTACAACAAATTGTTCAAGGCATGATAGGATTTGGGGGGCACTGCCCCCGAGGCTAAAATTGGCCAGAGTTGCTTCTTTTTTCTAAAGCATGGGTTTGTCAGAGCTTTTTGAAGATCCCGAATGCAGCGTATGCGCTTATAGTTCCCTCGTCAGGTCTGGTCACAATCCCCGCAGCTGCGAGCTTTAGGGGGTTCTGGAGCATGCACTCTAAGAGTTTTAAGATTTAGAACGTCATAAGAGACTGACTGAGGGTAGTCTCACCAATACATAAAAGAGAAGGGCAGACAGAAGAACGCATATGAAAACAGAAGGCAAATGATTTCATACAAACTTACTAGAACTAGACAAATATAAATTTGCTAAATCCATTTTCTTGGATGCTCTGAAAAAGTAGCAGAAATAAAAGAAATAGTGTATATGTAATGCTTTATTTAAAATTATACAACTTTAAAGACAAAGTTTTCCTGCCTTTGCTGCTACAAATTCATCAATTAGTTTGTCCAAAAACTGGTAAATTTAAATGGATCCATGTTTTAATCTGGGATATATGGCCAGTGACGTTAGCAATTTTGTGACCTACAATATCGACAATCATATCTTTGTAGGTGCTCAGTTTATAGGTCGAACTAATATAAAGCACATGTAATAGTAACTGAAAAGTTCACAATTATAACTAGTATACAGTACTCAACGCTGTTGCACAGTTGTAATTTGCTTCTTGCGAAAGTAGTCAGCATTTATATCCCACAAATAAAAATCATCGTAACTCCCTTCAGAACCACACCAAATTCATTTCAATATGATGTTTGTCAAGCCATCAAAGCTCAAAAATTTTTCTAAACATCAGAATTGTTGTCGTAACAACATACTGTAAGTTTCATCGTTGCATTGTTATCGTAACAACATACTGTAGTTTCAGCATAATACATGCACTGTAAACGCTGGATTCCCGTCCCATTGTGAAGAAACTTTAGAGCAGTGGTTCTTAAGCTTTTTTCTACCACGCCTCCCTTCAGTAAGCTGTCGTTTGTTTCAAGCTCCCCTGACTTTAAATAAGCTGTGAAAACAAATGTATTTATTGGTAAATTTAATAATCAACCTTTCCATGTTGTAGCCCGCTTAAGGGCTCGTGCCCCTCCTGGAAATTTATTGACGCCCGCCTGGGCGGACGCGCCTCCCGGTTAAGAACCACTGCTTTAGAGTGAGAGCGAACTTTGAAAGTTCGCAACCTTGGCTAATGTGAACGCATTGTGACGTAACCGGGAGTCAAACCACATGCGTGCGCTGATTGCTGGAGACAGAAGCTCCGTTTTAAAACACCACCAGGTTCGTAACTGCTCGCTTTTCAAACCTTGGTGATCGTGATGAGGTTTCGCAACTGTGTACCAGCCGTTGGCATCCAACTTCAAATTGCGTAAACATTACGTATCATTCCGACCTCAATTTTGCGCCCCCAAAGTGCTGCGCCCGGGGGAAGATGTCCTCCCTTGCCCCCCTAGTTACGCAACTGTATTCATGTGAACTGTGAACATAGGGAGTCATGAGGACTCTAAGCACCGAGGTACAAAATGATTTATGACAGCTTTCCAATTAAATCAGGAAGGAGTTTTTTTGCATCCAGTTCCAGAGTGTTGTTCTCTCAGATCTGAGGATTATCTGTTGAAAACTTGGTGACACACTGCTTTTTGATCAGTTCTGAAATTTGGTCAGTTTCTAAAAAGTTGCTGATCTGATAATGAAACTGCTGTCAAGCGAGCATTTCATGGAATACCCATGTGCTTAAAAAACAGTTAAATGAATGGATTACAAACTTTCTGTGCTCTGAAAAGAACTGTTTTTCTAACAAAATGCGAAAGACAAAGCCCTGGTTAGTGTGGTATGAAAGCAGTTCAACCATGTCGAATAAAAAATGCCTGTACTCTTTGCGTAATTCATTTCTAAATGGCAATTTGAACTTGGCAGAAAGGCCAATGGCTCTTTTTATTTTGTTTTCAAGTAGTGATTTTGTTTGTGTTTGAAATGATATTGTATGCCGTTTGGTTAACCGTTAATTGAACTTCAATTGTTATTTAATACATTATTATGTCTGGCAACAAACGCTATTGCGTTTGTTTTTTTGTTTTGTCACCAGCAGGGAATTTGTTTGTATTAGTTGGAAGTTGCAGTTCGTGAGCCCACACATGGTTCACAGTAGTAGTGGGTTTAGGGTTGGGGGGGGCGAAGCAAGACTAAAAAGGAGGCCCATCTGATGACGTCATCATACTCAGCCAATCGTGATAAGCACTTTTGATCAAGCCTAAGTTACGGCCACCGAAGCATACGTTCCTGAGACTACGGTATGACTGAAATAGCAAAAGGAGAAATGCAAAGGGGTGTTCATGATACACAACTTTGAAAACACTGAAAGGTGGGAAGACAAGGCTGGCAACACACAAAAGTTGGGCAATAGCAAGTTGGCATCGCCTCCACTTCTTTATTTGCACGCCCCATTTCTCTGGATTCACCATCAATAAACTACAAAGTTTACCCCTTTGAAAGTTTCACACTTTCCCCTTTCATAAAATGCTTGGTAGTTGGTAAACTGAATTTGTTCACATTCATGTCTTTATGGGAATGCATGAAATCATAAACAACAACCAAGAAGATTTAAACACTAAATTTGCTTTAAATTTCATCCTTCTTTTTGCTGTTCCACTTGGATACTTTCTGTTTAAATGTGGCATTTTCATCAAATTATCAATAAACCAAACACTTCAATCTCTAAAAAATAATCATTTGGTGTAAAAAATGTTCATTTGGTATAAAAAGTTATCATTTGGTATAAATATTTGCTCTCATTTGATAGAGTCTTTTCAGAACTTTTTGGAAGAAATGTTATCCCATAACTTTTTAGGTATAGAAGTTGGTTTGAAGCTTTTCTTTATTTGCACACTGGATATGGTGGTGGGGCCCCGTTGAAAGTTTAGTACTTGCACATTAAAGTTGCTGTTTGGGCCCCTTTCCAAGAATAGTGCTTGCACATTAAAGTTGCTGTTGGTGGCCCCTTTGAAAGCAAGGTACTTATTAAGTTATACATTACACTTGATGTTTGGAGCCCCTTTGAAAGAATAGTACTTACACACTACGTTTCCTGTTGGTGGCCTCTTTGAAAGCATAGTTCTTAAACATTACAGTTGCTGTTGGGGGCCCCTTTGAAAGCAAGCTACTTACATATTACAATTGCTGTTGGGGCCCCTTTGAAAGCAAGGAATTTTATATTACACTTGCTGCTAGGGCAAGGTACAAGGTACTTTCACACATTGCAATTGCTTATGGAGGCCCCTTTGAAAGCAAGGTATTACCACATTACAATTGCTGTTGGCAGCCTCCTGGAAAGCAAGTAATTTTACATTACAGTTGCTGTTTGGGACCCTATTGAAAGCATAGTACTTACACATTACAATTGCTGTTGGCACTCTCTTGGAAAGTACGGAATTTTACATTACATTTGCTGTTGGGGGCCCTTTGAAAGCATAGTATTAACACATTGCAATTGCTTTTGGAGGCCCCTTTGAAAGCAAGTTATTACCACATTACAATTGTTGTTGGCAGCCTCTTTGAAAGGGAGGAATTGTACATTACAGTTGCTGTTTGGGCCCCCTTTGAAAGCAAGGTGCTTACACATTACAATTGTTGTTTGGGGCTCCTTTCAAAGCAAGGTCCTCACACATTGCTTTTTGGTGCCCCTTTGAAAGCACGGTACTTACACATTACAATTGCTGGTGGGGGCCTTTGAAAACAGAGCACTTACACACCACAGTTTCTTTTAGGGGTCCCTTCAATGAAGTTTAAAAGCAGAGTACTTACACATTTCAGTGCCTTTTGGGGCCCCTTCGAAAGCAACGTACCTGCATATTACAGTTTCTGAAGTCGGCCCTTTGAAAGCAGAGTACTTGCTAATGCTCTGCTTTGTAGCACATCATATGAATGAATAATAACTTTTTCATCAAAATTAAGGAAAATTTATGCGCGTATCACCTGAAGGGGGGGTCAAAAAGGGGGGGCAAGGCAAGTGCCTCCCATGCCTCCCCTTAAACACACCAGTATTTCACAGTTTAAATTTATAATGCGCTTAAACGATCTTTGCCTACAAATAGTCGTACAGCAGCAGTGAAACTTGCATATGCATTTCATTCGGAGCAAGAGGAAGTATTTTATGGAAGTTCCTGTAATTAGTTGGGCACAAATTGGGGAAATCAACATGGTAAATAAAATTCATTTTGGACGTAAATTCCACCGAACCAGATATTTAAGTCTGCCTTTAACTTAACCTTGATTCTTGTGGGTTTTGATGCATTAGGATTCAATATTTCATTGTATGACACGAATGGGATAGTCCAAATTAAATTTGATTGGGACGATTTTTGATTCAAGCGTTTAATTCATGTACCTTTAATTTGAATTGGACAATTTGATTCGACTTTTGAATCAGTATTTCTTGAATCAACTGTATTCGTCAATTTAAATCATATTTGATTGCAGCGATTTTCGGATTAACTCAATTTAAATTTAATCATTGGTTTGAGCCTGCCGTGATTAAAAGTTACTAAGTATTTGATTTATTTTATGTGTATCAGTTTCATTAAAACGATTTTGAACTCATGAAATGATTCAAACTTGATTGTTTTATTCCATGTTGAATCATATTTTAGAAAGTTTTGTAACTGTTTCAAACACATCATGCAAAAATTGTGTTGAGTACGTTTTGCAGATATCAACAAAAAGCTTGCAAGCATGGGCGTTAGAAGAGGGGAGCCAACCCTTGGATTTTGAAAATTTCAACAAGAAAAGGTTGCTTTCTTAGTTTCGAGTGGGAAAAAACAATTTCACCAGTTTTGGCCCCACCTTAAAAAAATTTTGGAAAAATCCCTTAGTGCCCAACCCTCATGACAATAGCGATGCCGAAGTGGTTTCATTACTTTTGATAGCTTTAACTCTGCTGAATTTTTTTTCAGAACCATCGAGGGAATTGGCGTGATCAGTAAAATTTCGATGCAAGTGCAGTGATTATCTTCTGAAGGCTGCTGTTGCTGCTCTGGTACGTTAAGAGAGTTAGAAAGGATGATATTTTCTTTAAAAATTCAATTCCGCTAGCTGTTCAGCAAAAGCTTATAAGCACTTCGGATCATGAGGCCAGCCGATCTCCCCCGAAATTAAGTGTGCTGGCGTCTCACTCCTGTTGCCGGCCATTCACGCACCTCCAGTAAATTAGACATTGGTTGTGCAGACACGTCAGTAAATGCTATCTAGCGCCTTGCTGTAGTTTGATCTTCCCCGGTCAACTTGAAGGTTTTATTACCTGAGGTGCTCAGCTCTAGATAGTCATGAAAGGATTTGGTACACATGTGTCTGGCTTTTGGCGAAATGTTTTTGGTTTCAAGCCGACCGCTTATGTAGAAAAAGGGGCCACAAGCATCAAGGCGGAGCACACGCGAAAAAAAGCTCAAGGGGAATATTGTTCAAATGAGACCAAAAGCTTCATAAATAGTGGAAGGTTGTATGTAGGTTCAATTCGTGAGAAAAAGAATTTAAAACTTTGTTGAAAACCTCTTTCCAAAAGAAATGGCAGTAAAGTTATTAGAAGCTGCCAATAATGGCTTATTTTTTCACAGGTGATGTACTCGTTTGAAGGGGCGGAAAATTTGGCGGACAAATGCAAGACCACGCCCGACCATCGCCTCCGGCCGGCTGTGACCATGACCACCTATGCCACCATTGCAGCATGACTAAAAAAATGTTGTGCTTTTATGACGTAATAGTTCAAACGCTTGAGCAAGGATGGTCGTCTGAATTTTAGCCAGATATGTGCAACGCGTACTGAGGGAGCTTCTACATTTTTCTGCAGAGTATGACTCAGTACCACCCTTTTTTTCTTGAAACATGCAGCTGTGACGCGTAGTTCGTGTCACGTTGTTATCTTTGTTCGAATCTCAGCTTATCATATCGAAGCTGTGACAAGGGAACGTTGTTTATCATTGTCGTGAATCGCAGCTATTGGCCGTCGTACTTGTTTTCTTAAGGATAAAAAGTATTAATTGGCTTTCGAGTTCCCACCAGCTTTTAACAGGGCAAGAAAACAGTTTTCAAATAAAGATTCTTTGTTATACGAAGGGCATTGACTCACTTGGCAGTTGAAACGTCGTCTCGGAAATTTTGATTGATGACTTTATATGAACGTGATTGCATACCTGGGATATGTATATCAATGCTTTGAGTGAGATGAGAAGTCCGTGGAGGTACGAAAAAGTGCAGTGAATTTTTCCGTAGTTGACCATGGGCGAAGCTAACAACGTAATTAACGTCTATATTTGCGGTCCATAAAGATTTCAAGCATCAACGCCCCTAATCGGGTCGAACAAAAACTTTTGACAATAAGCGAAACAGTTAAAACAAGTTGGACCCATTTGTGTATGATTATGTCATTTGTGGTTTCACCGTAGGAAATCATTTCTATTTCGCGATCGTGTTTTTTGGACCCTGACCATCGCGTTATAATGAGGTTTCACCGCACAATACATCTCTTATTCTGAAACGAAATACTCAGTATCCAAAAATCTATTGTCAGTAGCCCTGGGGTATTGAGGTGAATTTTAAGAATCCCTGGTCTAGATCTACGTTGCAATTTTTCGGTAGGCACAAGGAATCGAACCCTTTGCGATGTATGTTGTTGGCGCTGGGATGTCATTTGGTTATTTTCTGGGTATGGTTGAGTTTGTTTCACGCTTTTTATAAAAGCCTTTTGAAACAGTGTTTCACAAGACACACTTAAAAAATTTTTATCACATCATCGTCACAAATAGATCCAATGCGGCGTAATGCAACCTCATGGTAAGAGTGGAGTTATTTAAATTACTTACAAGTGTTTTAGAACAAGAAAACAAGCCTGAGAGCGCTGCGTAACAGGAAGAAACCTTGATATGCAAGTCGTTCTAGAAGTGGAATTAAAGCCACAACTTTCATATGATAAAATATTCCTTAGTAAAAACATAAAAACACGAATTTTTGTTTCAATTGTCGTTCGCAATGACAAACTCAAACTGTATCGTCTTTTGAAAGAATCCATGCGAAGTTTCATGGGTATTTTAGAAAATTGAACTGCAAAGTATTGCGTCAATACGTGAAAGAAGTAGTAAGAGACGATATGAAAAATTAAGGCCCAAAAAGAGTTGTTTTTTTCTTCAAAGCTTGTCCAGCTCATGTATATACAGCCATTTGCACATAAACGAGCTAAATCTCTCAAAACGCTGTGTCTGTTAAAGTAGGCTGAGGAGCGAAACTTCAGGAACCGGTTAGCTTGGTAAGCTTTATAGAACACGTAGATGTTGGCTCGTTACCAAACGCAAGCCTGCGCAAAAAGACGTGCTGATGAATGGTCGATATACAATCCACCACGGCGGTTGGTAAAAAGTTATTTGCAGACGATTTGGAAGTAATGTTGTTCATAATTATTTTTTAAAACCGCCTCCTTCCTCTTTCCTCTGCATGTATTTGGGATGTTCGTTATGAGTGAAAAGAGTTCATTAACGGTGAGATTAATGACTCGAAATAACTCTGGTCTTTAAGTTTATCGCTGAACGATTCGAAATGCTTGAATTGCATTATTTTTGTAATGGCTTTGCTTCCATTAAATGACTGTGGTAATTACCATTACCTTAAGTTCCTTGACAACTTGTATGCATCATTTTCTTAACTTTACGCAAGTTTTTCTGATTGTAGTTCACTTGAACGGATATTTTATGTAATAAAAGGCTACTGGCCGTGGCACACTCGGTTGTTTACTTATTGACGTGCATCAATAAAGGATTCGAATCAACTTAGCCAGATTTTTGCGACCAATGTCTCGCACTTGAATTGGACTTGAAGGTCTTAACCAATCAGACTCGACTAGGAAATTAAATTGTGACGCTTGCCCACGATTATAAAAGACAAATGAAGAAACTTCAGAGAGATAAGTAACTTGAAGCGTTCAGAAATTTTCTAGAATATCACGTTCTTTAGGAAGCAATGAGATTTTCAAGTGATTACACAAAAACGGTAGTGGTGATGCACAGACGAAGAAGAAACTCAACAACACACGATGGTGCACGATGGTGTTACCGGAAATCTTCAATTGGCGAGTATATCACTCCTGCGTTAACGAAAAGCATTTTGTGAGCATGGCCAGCGGTAATAAATGAAACAGTTTTCAAACTAAGTTGCATGCAAGAAGCGACGCAGGTGATGAGCGTAACCAAACCAATCTCTAACCGTTCTGTGCATTTTACTGCATCGCAAATTTTGCTTTATGTTTCTATTGAACAAAACTGATTGTTACAGCAACCTGACCAATGGTGTTATCCTGAACGAACTCCCATGGAAGCGATTAACTCTAACCTCAAAGCGATGTCACTAAATGCTTAACAAAATTTTTTCTGCTTGTATTTTGCTTTAAAACTACGGGCACATCTCACTCGCTTATTTTCACCTTGTCCACTGGATCTCCGCAAAGTATTTTTGGATCTGTGTGCAGCCAGACTTGTTTCACGCCTTCCTTCAAAGGGGTTGTTATATTTATTTCATTTATTTTACGTCTTCATCTTTAAAAGCTTTTATTTTAAACACAGGGATTAATAAAGCTGAAAGTACAACTCCAGTCTGGCGCATGGCCTCCAGGTCAGAACTTTTTGTAGAGGTCAAATGTTTCCCATTCACATAAAGCGTATTGAGATATACGCGTTGATTTGACCTTCAGCAAACCAGCGTAAAACGAACTTTGACGCAGGAAGATGTGTTTGCGTTTTTACTCGCCACACATCCGCTCGCAGCAAGTGCCATATACGTAATTGCGCCACCAAGCGCGTGTCTGAATACAGTCGCACCGCCAGCATCAACTGAGGTCAAGACTGCTCTCGAGCTGAGACAATATGCTGCGACAGTGTGTCGTCAGCATGCGTGCCCCTGTGCATGTCACCTGCGTTTACCAACCGGAATTGTTGGTTGCTCACAGTTTTTACAGCACGTGACTGCGATGGTGACTAAAATTTATGACGTGTTGTGGATTTTGCCGAATGCGGGAGATTGACCGCACTTTGCGCTCTTAATCAGACCTGTGAGTAAAGTTACCCTTTTTCCCACGATCTCACTTCGATAGAATAAATGGCTGTTTAAACAAGCATTTACTGGGACATCCTTCGGAGATCGGTGCGGGTGCAACTGGTAAATCTTCCGAGATGGCATAGCACATTGGAATTCCGCACATTAACGGCTCAGCACCAACACTCACTCCCAGTATTCAAGTTGACAGCAGGTGAAAAGCCCTACTGTGCTTTGCTTCATGGTGTAATTCTAAATGATCTTTTGCTTCTCTCAGGATTCGATCAGCTGTTGTTTTATTCTTTCGTTGTCCAAAGTTCATTCCGTCGATTCACTTTGTGCCAGCGAAGTACATTTCTTGTCATTTGATTCTATGGTAAGGCTGACCTAACAATCGATGAACGTCAATGATTTTCAGATGTATTTTTCCATTCATTGATATCTCAAGCATTGATATCTTAAGTTATTTTAAAAAGTATATATATTTTATGCTCTCATACAGTACTTTTCGAAATCTACAACGTTACTTTTATTCCTGAAAACTTGCTAAAAATTGTCAGTTCTTACTGACAATTTTAACAATTTTAAATATAGTCATTTTCTCAGAAGTTGCGACACACAGGTTTTTCCCAAGTTTGTGTACTTTTCTGCCCAAAAATCGCGGCCCGGGTCATGTCGACCTTTTGGTCCAAACAGGCAGCGTAATTACTTCTAGTTTGAAATGACGTTTACAGAAGCTCGAACGAAGTGCGAAGCAAACTTGTGTATTTTTCGGTACGATTGAACACGCCGACTTCTGAAGCGCTTTGCACTTAAAAGCTCGTTCATTCGTGTCCCATAAATTCAACCTTACCGCGGTGCCGTATAGTTCCATTTCGCATGCGGTTTGATAAGTGCATTCATTGATTTTCCTCTATGTTGCAAAAACCTACCCTGATGTAAAGCAGCTCAAAGCCCACAGCCCTACCAACGGAGCTGTCATTGTATGGCTCTCATTCTTGTTTGCAATATCTAGATTAGAACAACTAAAATGAATAGTTTGTTGTTCAGTGGCCCTGTAAGCAATTAGAACCGTGCTGCAGTGTGGAATTTCTCACCGTTAAATGATTTTTCTGCGAGAGCTGCTTCACCCGAATTAAACCATTCAGCAAAACCGCTAGCCGATCAAACGAGCACAAAGCTTAGATACATCGTTTCTTAGACTCAATTTCGTCAGGGCGCAAGGTGTGGGAAAATGCCAGAAATCGTCTTGATCACAAGCTGACGGAGCGCCGACGCACAACCCGGACACGGAAGAGAAATTTGGGAAAGGCACCCGATCAAAGTTACGGAAAGTGGGGCTGTTGTCTTAAGGCGTCCGAGTAACCTGTTTCGCAGTTCGGTTTATCACAACATGGCCTCTTCCGTAATATTGATGTACATGTGTGAACACTTTTAGAATTGTACCAAAGACCAAACAAGTGTCTATGTCATACTGTTGAGTCCTTACAGTCGTACAGCTGTTTTTAGGTTGTTACATTTTTACTGAACGAATTACATCGGTGCACTTTGCTCCAAAATAATTGGATCCTTCTGTTGAGCAGGTTGCAATTATAAATTTCTTTTTCGAAAACCAGTGTCTCGGCTTTCTCACTGGGCTTACCCTCGTGCTACTTCCTGCCTTCGTAAAGGGGTATAGCACATTTTGCATTGATGGTCGTAATTGGCACATGTGCCAGGCAACGGTTTTGAAGCTGAACGGCGTGAATGCCTCGTAATATTGGAGTAGTTTTTTATCATACTTTGAGTCAGAAATTGCTGTGTAAAATTGGACAACTTCAATGGATTAATGTATTTCCCCTGTTGTTGTGCACTGCCTAGAGAATGTAGAAGTATTTGCTATGCTCATTTACGATCTCCGTACACTCAACTGCGCACAAACTAAACGTGACTTCAACCATTTGTGATTTTTTACTTATCTGAAAAATCTGCCAAGCTTTTCACCGAATTAAATGAACTCGTCCATTCAGTATTGTTGGGGAACTGCATTATGTGTGTGTCTCGCTTTTAGTTTGCAGTAAATATTTTTTGCTTCAATCTTGCGCAGTTATTAAGATAAGTATTTGTTCTGCATTGCTCTTTGCGTTTTTTTCTTTTCTATGATCTTTCTCGTTTTGCTTACATCCAGTTGAAGTAGAGCATTTGCCATGACTATCCATTACCGCTTCGCACCAGTCGAACGAAATTGCGCGTCAACACCATAAACATGATTGCAATGCATTCGCACAATCCTCTTTGCCTAATCCCGGCTGTGGAGTCTTAACCGGTTGCGTACATCGTATCACCTTTTCAAAATAAATCACCAGAAAAGATTTGGTTTGTTGAGTGCAAAGTGTTTTATGCATGTGTTTTTTTACCAGAACTAATTCCTATTGGCACAGGAGGTTATTTGTATTTTTCAAGAAAGCTAAAGCAGACCCAGGCCTGTCTACTGCAATGAAATGTAATTCACTACTGAGCGCCTTGCAACAGTTTGATCTTTTCAGTTTGTGCTGCTTTTGAAATTTTGTAACTCGCCGGTGTTGAAAACCTGCTGTTTACGTTAGTTCCTGGAACGCCGATCGCTCAACGGCATCTCGATCCGGTTCTGGCATGAAACCGTATTGTCAAACAACCAGGCGCTCATACTGAAGGTTCATTAACCACTTGAGACAAAAATCTCTGTTTTTGGTTGTATCCACGATATGGTGGTGCAGAAGTCGTGAGCGGTCGGTCAACTGTTGTGCCGCGTGACGCCACCGGTTTCTACAACTGGAATTGTGAAGAGCGGCGGGCGGTCCCGAAAACCTCAGGTCGGTCAATTCTGACCCGCTGCGATGAACTTGTTCGTTGCAGCGTCGTTAGTTGTCTTCGCCGCAGCGCTCAGTAAAGCGGCTGCCTGCGAAAAAGCGTCTTTGTAGCTTCGTCAACATCAATGCAGTTTATACGCGACTCGTTCTCTGTTGCAGTTTTCCTCTCAACCTGACGCACGTTTTTTAAACCAAAAACAAACAGTTTGTTGACAGGTTTTCGCGCAAATCCGGAATCATTTCTGGCAGCATTTATTCCGCAGCTTGACTTGCTTTCGACCCGGACAAGCCTAATGAGCAAAGCAAACACTGTAATTTAGTTTACTCTTTGCGATTGTCGAATGTCACCTGCCCTGTTCCTGACATGCAGTCTACTGATGTTAAAATTTTTAAATCGAAATGACGTGGTTTAGCTAAAAAGAAAACAACAAAAATGTTTCTTAAACTGTGATATACAAAACTGTTTGAAGGACGCGTTACACACATAAAGTTTGGTCATGCATAGGCGAACAAGCAGAACTATAATTGTGCTTAATCTGACAATATTTTGCCCTTTTATTTCAACGCGCTGGCGTAGATGCACTTCAGCAAATAGAAATTTGCTATCGTATTGCAAGTTACATTGAAAGTTGCGCTATTCATACGCGGCAGCGCAAAGACCAGATTTTCACCAGTGCGGTAAACATAGTGGCAATTACTGCAATGGTAAAATGCTATCGATAAAATGCTTTCTGGAAATGATTAACAAAGCTGAAATCTAACTTTCGTTGGGAATTAGCAAGTTATAAAAATACACCGCTAAATTGGTCACAACGCTAGTCTCAAGCTACAGTACGTGACTTTATAAAGCTTGCAAGTTTCTTGAATCCAAGTTTTTAGGGTTTTTCCAAGATATACCTGATCTGGCATTTGCCTGAAAGTTAACACTGCGGGCAGGTGTGATGTGTGATTCGGGGAACAGGCTTAGAGAAAAATCTGAAAACTAAATTTGTGCTTTTCTGCTTTAGTTTTTTTTGTGAATTTTATATAAAAAATGTTTGTATTTTGCAAAATTCATCTTGTTTTAGTTGCAACGTCATCAGTAATCGACACTATGCTTTTATTTATTGCTTCCGGAATATTGGACCAATTTATAAGATAAGGTCTTATGCTTACTACGCAGGTAATAAACACAAAACTTGAATCAAAATATAAAAATATCCCAGCGTCAAAGCGTGGTTATAGTGACGACACAGTCACCTGACGACATAACCCTAGTCGTAGTGGATGAAATACGGATAAGTTTTAATGGAATAATTATCCTTGGCGGACGTCCACTGCACGCGCGTTCTGTTTAACTCGACCAAATATTTGTCATCTTCGTTTCTCACGCCATCGCGGCCAGTAGATTAATGTTTCAGTAATTGATTGGTAGACTGTCACGGTTTAAGCTGGGTAAGTTCTTTGTCCAACAGGTTAGTTAAATTAGCCATCTGCATGAAAATATTTAAAAAATGAACTTGTAAAAAAATGTTACGTAGAAAAAACATAAAAGATTTCAGCTGTACAATAAAAAGAAACGTGCACAAATCTGTTTGCCGCAAGTAGACCCTGGATGATACAGGCAGAAAGGCATGTTTTACCAGAAAAAAATTTTAACACCTTCCAAAATTGCAAGTTTAAAAAAAGTCATTTATCTGTTTTCTTAGTAGAAATTAGAAAAGGTTGACAACCACGCCTTTCGGACAACCTTACCTGTGTGCACTGTGCAATTATACGCCAGGACGAAGCGCCATCACCGCATAGACCTGCAGACCTTATTTAAACAACGTTATCGAAGTAAAAAAATATTTGCCGTTGTGACAAACTAAATTGACAAATACACTGCTAGGCTGCATGGTGACCATCGTTGTCCTTTTCATCCGGGACCTCGTACTCGGCTTTCCATGTTGCAGTCATAGGATTGTACGTCAGTATCATGTGGTGCAGAGTTTTTGTATTTTGTTATTAAGCCCTATCCACGACGCTCCCCCAACGAGTATCTCAGTAGCACGTTTCAGTGGAAACCCAGTGCTTCGAGCACTTGCGAAGAACGCGCGAGCCCCGAAAGGTGTCAAACCGTCGCGCGTCCTGTCATTATTGCCTGTCGTTATTGATCCGCACTCCACCAGTCCATACTGTTGCGTTTGGAGAAAATTTCGTTGGCGCAGAATCATCCAAGCTGAATCAGTTTCGTCGCTAAACTTTTTCAACAAAGCCCCCCAATACCAACAAAGTTTTGTGCGGGCGTCGCCGACCGCGCTTTGTAGGAACGCAAGTTTTTTTGTCTCAGAACGAAATTTCTTGGTGGTGTCAAATCAGCCAGCGTGGAAAAAGTCTTCTAAACCACAGTCTTCGTTATGATTTATTGTGCACCACCCATGATGCGCCACTCGCCGTGTCAGTAGATCTGCCGTGTGTCCCAGTTACGTCACTCATACTACCTAAACATCGCTTTGCGCAGAGACAACACCATTTTTTTGTTTTGCACTGTTGTAGCCTCACAGAATTAGTCATCGTTTTGCAATACCATGGGTCGGCGGCGCTATATTCCCTAAAATTAAGTTGAAGTCATTTTCTGTCGCTCTGAAAGCTAGTTTATCATTTTCGAGACATTGAGACTGAATATTAAGCGTTATTTGTGATGCAAAACTGTGTGAATCGAGAATTGAACTTGAAGAACCTTGCGTATCGAGCTGGGCCCAACTTCGATCCTCACAGTCAGCATTTCGCGTGACCTTTACTCGATCCTAGACCTCTTGAAAACCACAATAATTTCCTTAACCAGGATTTTAAGTTTTTTGTGTTGTTGCTATAGGCCCGCGCCCAGGGCGTGAAACCTCTTTGGTTTTACCAATAGTCAGAAATGCCGCACTTTCTACTGTGAAAGCGGATTTAGCAGTACTGAGCTTGGTAAATAATCGACCCTCGTCGGGCGGGTGTTCTTGCTGGATAAATATACTCCTCTTCCGTTGCCTTATCTGATGTTTGCTGTATGCGCGATGCGGTGAACAGACGTGGAAACAGTCTTCGCTTAGCACAACGGAGTCGAGCGAACTTACGTAGGTAAATCTGTTTTACTTCTACGCATGTTGAATCTCACTGTAAGCTTTAACGTTTTTTTCACAACAGGCTAAGATTGGCTGCACTAACTGCATGTGCTGTTTGGGTGTGCTGAAAGCAGCGGCTCGTTAAGCCCTTCAAAACTGCTGTGTAAAATGACCGATCACCGGATGAACATAACTGGGCACAGGTGGGCAGAGGTTGGTGCATAAACGGCATGAGCGCGCTGTTGTGATAGCATGCAACGCGCCCGGTCGAATCGCAACGAACGAGAGACGGTCTCGCTGCTTTTGCTACCAATTGTGTATTTGGTGTGATGCTTGAAACAACAGCGCAACAATAGCAACAGGGAACCTGCAACCGTTGTGACAACACGTTGCTTGTACCTTGTATTTTCTGTGGATGACGTCAGCCGGGCTGCTTTGTGTCGCTGGCTTATCGTTCATGTACCTTGAATGTTACAGTTCGAGGCATAAAGGGAACCTTATAAGCTTGGCACTGCGTTCTGTAAAAGTAGCGCCTTCAACTTTTCTCGGAAACAGTTACCAAAACCAATGCTGTGAAAATCAATTTCTTCCTGTTTTTGAAACCTTGCTTTTATTTCATCGTTTTGCGCTAAATTATGTAGTTAACATGCACGCGCGCATGGCAAAGAAGCGCAAAGATGTTTTCTCGCCAACTCTCTTGACAATAACTACCTTATGAAGTTATGATGGCAAATGGAATGTGGGGCGATATTTTGTTGCTCTAGTGCTCAGTCTCCAAACAGGTCAGTTTGACACTATGCTGTCATGCAGAATACTTCGACACAGCATTTCGAACAATCAACGATTTTCAATTTCCCTTTTTGCCTTGAAGACCGTTTCATTAACACAAACAGAAAAAGCATGCAAAAAAGTAATTTTTTAAAAACACGGCACTGTGCTCTCATTAATTCGCGTCTTCCTGTCGTATACGCTTATTAGCAATGAACGTAGGTAAAGGTAAGAGCAACAGTAGGTAAATGAGTAAAACAATGCGGCAAACTGAAAAGTAACGAAGAACTATTAAATAAAACACAATCGCAACTAGCGATTTGTCCACGAACCACGCGGGGAGCAGAATCTGCAAGTAATGGAACTTTAGACTAGATTTTCCCAGTATTACAGTATAAACTTTTGCTCTGTTTCTCCTGCAGTTTTAATCTTGCCTTCGCTTGCTTGTGCAAAATAATTGGAATACGCTTGTCGGATGGCCAAACTGTTGGCCTCTTCTTCCCCGTCAGTCATGCTGTTCGCGCTTGAGGCAGCAAATACTTTAAGGCTGAAACAGGCTACCGTTCAATCCATTCCAGTGCGTTATATAGTGAAGTGGTAATATTTACCGTGGCATCATACAAAGCAAAGTGATTTACATTACGTTGTCAAGAGTGTATCAATTGCTCGACTCAAGTGCGTACAGTTTCGTCCTGACAGAGCCGTTCTCATATTATCCGCATGTGCTACCTTTGAAGGCCACGACCAACGACGTTAACAAAAAGATGTTATGAAACGTACCTTGGAAGACAAGATAATATTCCCCCTGTCGAAAAAATTAACTTTTGCTGAAAAACTCATAACGAAGCAAGAGATAAAATTAACTTCAGTGTTATGACGAAAAGATATGCAGCCACAACTTTTAATTTATCTGTTTTTAAGGCTGATACCGAAAACAACAGAAGAGCTCACAACAAAAAGTGAGAAAGTAACAAGACAAGAGAAAAATTTTCAGCAGTAGACAACTTGGTACAAAATAGTGTGCAGCAGCGTTCCCGCTAAGCAAGTTGGACATGAGCCACGGATATTTGCTTTGCGTAAAGGACTTTATTTTATTTTGTAAGCAGATGTTTTCACAGATATCTTGAGAGTTTTCACACATACGAACAACGTTTCAAGGGTGCGTTACTTCTTGTACAGGAGGCGAAAAAAGCAGGTTCTTATTAAAGTACTTACTAAAATAAACGAATTCAGTTCACAACAATCTGAACAATGTTTTTAAAATTCACGTTGCCACTTTTATTGTTTAGGTAACATATCGTATTGGTGAAAAAACAAGAAACGCAGGTCACGTTTGAACGTGGCATTTCCTTTTTCTGATGCTCGACTACAGAGACGGCAACAGGTTCTGGGGGACAGACCAGAACAGGTTTCTGGGGGATATACCAGCTGTGTACTATGGCTTGTCAATGTCCTTCCGCCCCAGGTACACACTTTTTTACTATCGTTCAGTTCCCACATTAGGCACATCGGAGTCAGCACCTTGCGACTAGTAAAAACAGTTTCCCAAGGTTTCTTTTCAAAAAGCCGAATGAGCTGTATCGTCTGTCGGCAATCAAAGTCTGCAAGTAAAGCATGGCTGTCGAATCTGGTATTGCGTATAAAGAAGCACTTTGGTCCTACATGATTTGGATAGTCACAAGTTTGAAAAGAAGTAGCTTCATCGATATGCCGCATATAAATCATTCAGTACTGGGTTACTGATGGCTAAGTGATGGTGACCGTGATGAGAATGGTGCTGAAAAGAATCGACTGTGTTCAATGTAGTGACATTGACATTCATCAAATCGTGGTGCTGACCGTTACTAGTTATGTAGTGACTCTGGGGCACTGCCTGGGGCACACTCGACCCCGACGTTTCGGATCCAACGTTGACCTGCTCCATTTTTACTGAGCTGTTGAACGAGCCCAGACCGACGTCTGTGGCAATTGTCAAACCTTCAGGTCCGCTTGACTGAGAACCTGTCATCAGTCCGAGCTGAACATTGGGCGATTCGGCCGAGTTTCTGTCGTTTCCAGCGGAACCATCGCTTAAAACAGTGTGCCTTCCAGGAGATTGATCGTTACTTGGAGGTGGCTGTTGTGTCATATTATGCGCCACATGATCTGCTCCTTCCACCATTGCTTGCGACTGACCTTGGTTGCTGGCTTGTGTCGTTGCACCTGGGGAATAGCTATGCTGCGGCGTATGAGGTCCTGTCAGCATGGAGGATTGCTGCTGATGAGAAATGTCCGTGTTTTGATGATTCTGGACACTATTTGGATTCTGCAGACATAAAGAGTTACATTGACGACACAAAGAAGAAAAAGCTGGTTGCGGAAAATAAATGCTATATTTGTCGAAAATCCGTGATGTTTGTTAAGTGTAATATTTTCATCAAACGATAGAAATAATGTATGAACCTAACCGACGCCGTGAGAAACTAATCGAAACATTCAACAAATAAAACTTTTCTGTAGCGATAGGTAAGCTGCCAGAGTGTGTATGTGACCGCACTCATTAGCAGTTGAATATAATTGATTCTTATTTTTCACCTGAGAACCTTGTTGCTGAACTGCTGCTGCAGCAACTGCCTCCTGAGCTTGTTTGTCCTTCAAGGAGCGTTTATTCTTGTAGCGGTGATTTTGAAACCAAATCTTGACTTGTGTAGGAGTTAGATGAATCATTTGAGCCAGGTGCTCTCGTTCTGGTGCGGACAAATACTTTTGCTGCTTGAATCGTCTCTCCAGCTCAAACACCTTAACACAACCAACAAGAGATTGGAAGCAACTGCATGCAAGTTTTGTTTCTGAAAACGAGTGTCGGCATATATTGATATGAAGTATTTATGAAATTAAAATATTTCTGGACCTCCTCGGAATGGTAAAATCCTTAAATTAATTCTAAATGAAGTCATGAGGCATTTGAGTCTAAATACAACATTTACTTAAAATAAACTAGACTTGAACTCAGTAACAAACATCTCGTGTTGTGGATAAAATTTCCATTCAACAACGATTCAGTTAGAAAATAGATAAAAGAAATAGATAAAAGCAACAACGATTCAGTTAGAAAATGGGTAAAAGAAATAGATAAAAGCAATCACGATTCAGTTAGAAATATATAAAAGTTATTCGTGAAAAATTATTGAACTAACAGAAGTGAAATGGATCTCGAACTTGTGACTACTTGTGCCAACTGAGCTAAAATTGAATGATGCAACGAACGGATTAAATTCTGCTTCTGTTGCGCCGTAACTCCGTGATTTCAGTAGACCCACGAGATAAATAGTCCCTTCAATTTCATGCGGTTAACCAGATGGTTATGCGGATGGAAATACCTGGTTAGCGGAAGAAATAGTGGGCAATTTTTCTTCTTGTCATGGATTTAACATTTTAGCAATACATATTTAAATGACACCAAAGGACAATTTTTGCTTTTTTCGAAATACTTATTACTTTTTTTGGTTCTATAGAAAACACCGCCAGCTTTCAGCGTATTCGTTTATATAGCTTAGGCTCTATGCCATAGAGCGAACATCTGAACTCATGTCACGAATGACAAGTATTATTTTTCCAGTATGCAAAATGTTTGGAACCTCATCTGGAATATTGTGAATCACAATATTAACATACAAAATCAAGGTATTTTCGTTGAATCAACATAACATATACATAAGCCGTTTAAAAGAGCAAAAGGTGAAAATATCAAGCTGTTCTGTACATTTACGGCATTCTAGTGGTACATATCCTGTCGTTTGTTCATTTACATATTTCACAGTATTGTTTGTGCTGACAAGGTTAGAAAACGTAGCGACAAATTGAGATAACTCAGGCGTAACTGCAGTAGGCAGCTCAAATGTATAGCTGAAAAAAGCTGAAATGCTGTTTCTACTGACTCCAATTAATGCAGATTGAAAATTTACATATTACATTTAGAATAATGATTTCGCACAATTCTCATGAGAAGGAGTGGTATCTCGAAGAGGACAATTTGCAAGAACTGCAAAAGAAATGATCACGTGCAGTAAAAAACAAGACGTTGAAGCAATTCAGTTCTATGGTCATTGGTCAATAGAGAAAACTACAGAAACGGTAAATTTACTGCATCTAAGTTTATAAATAAAACGGATAGGCATAGGTTTTAAGACTGGAGCTCATGGAAGTTGGGTTGTTCGCTTTGTGTTGTGAAGTTGTAAGAAGTCTCATGATATTAAACAGTAAACACTTTTAGATTTTTGCGGCAGCTGTTATTTACTGAACGGATTGCTAATGGTGCACAAAGCACCAATAATTCTAAAAAAATTCGCATCTGCTTATTTTGCGTTTTTTTTAAACAAAGTTTACAGAGACAAAATACTATTTATGAACATGCATTTTGTGAGGTAATTGCACCATCAATGTTGTTGCTTTGCAGGTATTTAGCGAACCATTCACACAGCAGATTCGTTGCGCCTTGCAAAAGGCATTATCGCATTTGTCAACAACTTAACCTAAGAAGAGTTTATCTATTCGACCAATAAAGTTGAGGCTAAAAACCTAAAGCGGCATTAAACAATAGCAAGTATATTTTATATATCAAGAGCAACCCATTGTTCACTAACACCCGCGCAACAAGGGCGGCCCGCATGCCTTCACGTGATACTAATATTTCGCGCATTCCTCCCAGAACTCCGCAAAACAAAGGTCAATGTTTTGCACTCAGCACCGTCATTTACACCGCCGATGTGGTTAGACAATCTAAATGAACGGGAAAGCGCTAGGTTTCGTAGAAAGCAGCAAATGCTTAAAAATTCGAAAACATGTTAAATAATTTGTAAGAAAAGAGCGCAATGGTGTAGATGTTGGTCGCTTCGGTCAAACAGAAAAGCATTGGATCTATCGCCATATGCACTCAATATAGAGCTCCATCCCTGCCGCTTCCGACAAGGGCAACGTGGCATAACAGGCCCTCGCATTACCAGCTGGGGCTGTTTCATATCACGTTACAGCAGTGCCTACTGTTAGTGTATTTTAGTATGTATTAAAAAACGTTCTCGACTTACGCAAATTTTGGTCGAATGTGAGCTGAAAATGAGAAAATGTGAAACCGGACTTCATCACATAAGTTTTTGCAAAGTGGTATCTGTCTAAGGTCTTAAGAGTAGGGTGATTAACTGAGATCGACTGTAACATAGCAAGGATTGTTAAACTGTCAACTGTACTGTTTTAATTACAACCTATTCATACAAGGTCACTTTACTTTAACTTCGGCGAATATCAGCTTGTGTTTATCAGCATGGTCATTACGTGTTTAAAAATTGTGGTTAGAAATAAAATATTAAAATTATACTTTTCAACAGCTTTTTTAAGAAAAAATTGTGTGACCTACATGTATGAGTGTGACCTACGCCCAAGCGGTAGACTTAAATTTGAAGGTTCCCTTGCAATGTTTATTGCATAAACCTTAGTCTGTCTAAAAATTCCTAAGCGGATTTCCGCTGCCAGAAATCAACACTGGGCAAAAGTCGTTTCTTGCAGTTTGGTCCAAGTCTGAACGCGCTCACATGTTTGTAGCAAATCAATTGCTATTTAGTAACCTTTGGTTTGTAAAGACTAGTAGAGTTTTCGAAATGAGTAATTGTTAAATTGAAATATCAGCAAATGATTGCAGTGCATGGACAAATCGTATTTGGGATTTATAGAAGTGTTTCTGTGTATTGGTTTAACTGAAATAATCATTTAGTGTATTTCGACATAAATTCATACGATTTGCGAACATAAATTTTTTAATAAAAATCGCATCCTTACAAAATATTACGCTGACAGCAGGAAAATGAAGGAAATGCAAAAGAAGCTACTTTAGTCTGATAAAGATAAAAAATATACGGTGACAAGTGTAATTTAAACAAACAGTGACACAGTGTTTTGAAACGACCTTTGTAAAAGTTTTAGATTTTATTTTCCCAAATTTTGGCGTACCTCTGTTGTTATTCATGTTAATTTGATTTTGAACAGATTCATAAATTGGTCCTAATGTGCTATTCAACTGAATTTCTACTTTTGAAAGCAAATTTTACTCCAAACTAGGCTTCCATTTAATAATTTGCAATATCAATTCAAGGCCAGCCATTTTTAACTGATTGCATTAGCTTCATAATTTTTTCACCAAGGAGTCCTTTGTAAATCCGAGTTTGATAAAAGTACTTCATTGCATTATTTTGCAAAAAAAATATCAATAGACATTAATTTTGTTCCGCTTCTAGGATTTGCTGCCTTTTCCTGTTTGAAATCAACCGCACACCCAAACTTTTAGTTTCGCCCAATTTACAAGCAATACCTGAGCTTGGGAAAATAGAACTCTTCTTTTCCTTCTCTGCGACGATGGGAGCAAGGTTTTGTGCATACCGTCCATGCCTGCGCCAGTCATCATGTTCACACCGCCGTATGTATTCATACCCATTCCGGCTGATGGATTCAGATACCTCGACACTGAAACAGTTGTCGCCATTTTAGAGAAACGCACCACAACACTTTTAGTTCTGCCCTGTAACGCAGTACGCTGTGCAAAAATCATCTGTGATGCAGGCGGCTGGGCACGGATGACGATCATATAAAACGTTATTTCAAAAGTCATAGAGGGTGTAGTTCTCGGTTGTGAAGCTGCATTCCGAATTGGAGTTCGGACATATTTCGTGCGAAAAACAACAAAGAACAGATAAAATACTTCACTGTCACCAATTATTCAGAGTTTAGATACTGATTGAAGGCATTGTAGTTTAGCAGTCTTTGTAGTAGAATGCAATAAAACGAGGCAACGTGAACACTGCATGTGCAAGCAAGTTTTCTGATTTATTTTTATGTCAAACGTTTTTTGCACTTTCCACTGCAGTTGGCGCCCATATAAAGAAGCGCATTTACAAGGCGTCAGAGTAATCAAAGCTCAAAATGCGCGGTGTGATCTCAATCTGCTTTTTTATTGCCAGTAATGTCTCTTTACGATTTCCCCTCTAGAAATGGTGGCACTTTTCCTAATGAAAACGTTCGATTCTAGCAGCAGATTGAGCAATTTCCTCCCTGTCAGTGCTGATCCGATTAAAGATATATATTTATTGCGAAATGGCTAACCTCTTTGCTTAAAAGTGCAAAATGCTTGCACCTCTTCCCGGATTTTCACGCCGATTAATTTTTGCACACAAAAGCAAGGCCTTTTTGTCATACTACCAAACCACCTGACTAGAGCCTTGAGAACACTTGTAAATGCTAAAGTTTTTATGTTTAGCATGACAAGTAAGTTTTTTACCATGCGTGCTTTATAGAATGTTAATAATGTCAGGAAAACGCAATCATATCACAAATTTATTATGGTCTACTGCTGGATTTCCCGGAAAGCAGTCACTCGACTTGCAAGTTTTGCTGAAAATATCCAAACTACCGTTTGTGTTTATTAGCAACTACTTGAACTCAGACCGATGGGTTCAATTTTTTTGTAATGGTTTGTCGTTATAATCCTGAAAACAACATGGTGTAGAAACGCCATTGTTCCTAGTTTGTCTGAAGCACTGCATTTATTTTAGACGTTGTCAATGCACCTTCAGAAAATTGCGTTTGTTTTGCCAATGTTTTTTCATTTTGCAACAGCTTATATCTAACAATTCAGTACATTGCATTTATCTTGCTACGAAATGTAGAAAAATTCATGAGCAGAGCCCAACAAAGCTTGAAGTGAAACAAATTTGCTGCACCATAACCCAGAAAAAAGTGAAATACCTCTCAAAGTTTCAAAGTTTGTAAATTTTGAGCGATGACCGGCTTGATTTTGCGGAACTGACTATATATAAACATCGGACCGACAATTCAAGACAAAACTAAAGAGAAGCGTGTACTTCCGATCTCTGTGGTTAGTTCTTTTAGTTACAACAGAAGAACTATTTTTATTTTTTTGCACCATCTAAAATGGTGGCAAACTACCAAAAAAATATAACAGCGCTTGCGCTTTGCAGCTAATTTTAACATATTTATTATCGATGTCAAACTTTGATGTCATACGCAAGTTCGATGAGCAATCTTATGACTATCTCTTCTTAACCAAAAAACGCTCGTGCACGAGAGCATGTCACATGTTAACACTTCAGTGTATTGGCAATGCTTAAAAATCTTGAAAAAGTTCCACCAGAAAAGTTAGCGATATGAGAAAGAGAAAGCACTTATAGTAAAACCATATGTCTGTTGGCAAAAGAGATTAACAACACCTAACGTAAACTGTTATTCAAAGTTTCATTTCTTCGTAATTTAGTTAGTGATAATATTTTGGCTGCAAGAAAATTGAGTTTGACCAAAAGATAAAGCTAAAATTGTTTACTTGTCATAATATCATACTTGTCTCCGTTGGCATGCTGTGCTTTCAAGACAGACTGTTTTTCACCGTCGAATGTTGTGTTTGAAAATACTAGTTCAACGCAACGGATTGTTAAACAGATGGCAAAGGCAGCCGTTCAAGTGGGTGAAAAACAAAATGGCTTCACCCTCGCAGCACTAGTCGAACACAGACAATGTAATTCACGCCTGCATTTCGACATTCATAAAAATAGTCAATATTTAGAAGGGTAATAAGAAAAATGTGCTTCTTTCCATGACAACACTCAATATTTTTGTTTGTTCAACCACCTAATTTTAATTCTTATTTTTATTTGCTGAAAATATCCAAATATATTGTTTTAAAATAATGGCCAAAATCGGTGTTTTTTCGTTCCTGCTATGAGTAAGAACGGCCACATCTCATGATAATTGAGATGTGGCCGACGACATAACGAGTTATAAACTGGCGCATGTCATTGCAATAACTGTGAAAAACATCTACAAATTAGAGTGTGGTCGCTGAGTTCAGAGGTCAAGGCTCATCATTTAAGCTTATTTCGCTAAGTCGATTGCCCACCTTGCCAAATTATTCGAAAGATGTTGCTATGGGTCATACCAATGAAGTGTTTAAAATGAAAAGTTGTTTTATCTCTACGTTTAGATCGATCAGTGAGCTCTAGTTGACATTTCTGGCCCAAATACCTACAGCCCTTAAAAAATTTAAAAGATTGACAAAAACTCACGTAGTTGCGAAATAAATTAATCGGAATTTGTTTCCAAATTTATTTTTTCTAAAACGACTCCCTTGACGTATGTTTAGTTTGTTCTGATATGGTGTTGTTACCCTAGCACTTTGCTTTCGCTAATTTGACTGGATACTTTGGAGAGAGTTTGTGCTTTGCTGAAATTTAATCAGAAGATCTTCACAAATGAAACTTCGCTTACTCCTATTTTTCCAAAAATTGATAAAGGTATTAAATACGGTGATTCTTCATTCATGGGTATGCTTGCGAGAAACCTTACAAAGCAGTTAAAAAACTTTAAGAACAGCAGAGTCTGTTGGAGGTTGCAGTTAACAGCTATTTTTACAACAATTTGAAATGCCTACGCCCGACGAAAGTGTAGATTAACGTCGGTGCTTATGCGGTTGTTCACAATAATTTTTACAACACGCTTTTCAACAAATGCATGTCTCGCTTATGATTTCCACGCATTTTCGTTGAGTATTCATTTATGCTTTGCGTTCTCTGCATGTATCATGTGAAATCATTCATTTACACAGCACCAAATTAGTTATTACTGAGAAATTTCAGAAAGCTACATGGTTAAGACAGATGTATGATTTATACACAGCATTTCCAATGCCCTTGAGCATGGCAGTGCGACGATGAAATAAAAAAAAAACACAGCGTTACTTCAGTGGTTCAGCGGCACTATGCTCCGAGTCGAAGCTCGACGTTACCTGAGAGTGTTGCTGATGCCGTTCATGATGTTTACAACTGCATAAAAGTTTTGCCAACCGGATGGCTAGAAATTTGGGAGAATTAAACATATAACTTATTTAGAAAGGTACGGTAAAATCAGCATTGTCCACAGCAACAATTTGTTAAATTGTTTTCCACTGCAAAACTGGCAGAAGAGTTTGAAAAGCAATTTTCGTTTAGGCCAGAGGGGCTATTCCATGTCGTGAGCATTGCCATTGCAAATGTCCAACTGCCTATTTCTTAATTTTCTAGTGGAAACCCGTTGAAAATATTAGTTACTTGGCAATTAGCAAGATAACTGTACCTTGGTGTAATAAGAATGAAAGCATTTCCTGCTGCAGCGTGCAGTCAGTCTATGTAAGACCAAGTTATGCACACTGATCTTATGAACCTTCAGCGCTCTTGAACGCTGGCACTAGAGTCCAGTTTCAAGTCTCTTGTCGAGCTCCTTGTCCCAAATCTGCGCGAGCTCGATGTGCGATGCAAGTGCCCTTCTGCGCGCTTATCTAATGGATGTCAGCAAATTCATTCCGAAATGATGGCAAAGCGCCTTTGCTGTGGACACAACAGTATTGCAAAAGCTTGATAATAGAAATTTGAGCGTCTCGCTTACGTGACGGGTTGTTCTTATCTCGTCGTAGTCTCCGCCTATAGCTCTTGGGGAGCTGCTTTCCGGGCACTACTGGTGCTACTTTAGGGGCGAATTGCACTCAGCCCGCGGTACGAAGCGCTCTTTAAGATTGCTTGAGATGATGGGCAAGAGCACCATCATCCCAATGTTTGGTATATGAGCTCTTGCACACCGCCATCTCGATTAGTAGCGAATTCAATGGCAGCAGCAAAGACCAAGGGTAGGCGTTTCGGGCGGTTTTGTGATAACTTTGGTAAAGAAGCTTGGAAGAATACTTGAATGAAATGTAGTATGTTGACGAGTAAAAAAAAGCCAATATTTTTGGTTCTATTTTGTATGGGAAAGGATCTAAAGTTAGGACTATAGCAAAGTTTTTCATGTTCATTCAGCAATCTGGACAAAAGTCGAAATTAGTCTCAAGCTACCACTAGAGTATGTCATAAACGATGTGTTGTTGAATTAACAGAAGTGCACAAATATGTCAAAGAATTTGATGTATCTTAGAAGGAAGGTTTAAATCAACTTTGAGACAGGGTTTTTTATCAAAAGTGAGAACATATCAATGCTGATTAAAGTACTACGCTTTGCGCAATCTCTTAACACGTTGAAAATGTGGCTTGTAACAAACCTAATAATCGATCGGTTGTTTAAAATAAAAGTGCAGTGAACTGTAGAAAGCAAGGTTTTAACATCTAGGCCAAAAGGTCCGAGCTAACGGGTATCGTCAAAACATACAAAGCTTGATACACCGACTGTGTGGCTCATTGGGCGTGATTCAATATTGGATTCAAATATTTAGTGATCATTTAGTGTTGCGCAATAGTCAGCCAAGTGGATATTCACCCCGTAGACAAATTTTTCGACAATCAAACCTGTTTCTAACTGTTCAGTTGATTTTAAAATGTTTTTTTCTGTTGCTTGTCTGTTATCTTATTACCAAGTGCAATCTTTTGTTGGTTGCCAGATTCAAAAATTTACAATCAACGTAAAAGATCTTACTTGAAACTGTTCCAAAGCGAGGATCCGGATTTCCAGGCGTGCCGTACCAGCCAGTCTGTACGTTATTATACGGTTGCAAGTCAGCACCGTTGCAATAACCGGAAGAAGGTCCTGTTCCAGGTACAGAATGAAATGCTGGCTGTGGCGCTGGCGCCATAGCATGCAAGTTATAGCTGGTGTTCATTCCGGCGGCAACTGCTGCTGTTGGCATTCCCTGGTAGGAAACTGTCGAAGGTATTTGCTGATGGTGATGATGCACCCCGTGGTGAGGCGGTGTGCCCATTGTCATTGGCTGTCTGTACAAGCCTGCCATCGGCGGTGAGGCTGAGCCAGAACCGAGAGCGCTGCCTAAACTTGGCACGAGAATACCGGTCGAGGCTGCAACCGAATGGCCGGAATCCATTCCTGCGCTGGCGTACGATTCGTGCAACTCCCTTCTGGAGCTAATGGTTCCCTCTTCTACTGAAACTGTTGCGTGATTGTACGGCTCGTCCAACGGGCTCAAAATATCAGTAACTGAAAATGGCGTCGTTGTGGTTTGCTTAGGACTCAAGGACATTTCCTTGCGGAAAAAAATCCTGTCGAATTAGCCAGCTGCGCTCGTCGGAAGCAAGCTCAATATTTGGTCAGAGAAAAACTTTTGATCCTGAGTGGTTCTACCAATAGTTTCTGAATAAACAAAGATTGCAGATAAGTCTACGGTTTTGATTCTTTCGCGGAACAACTAGAGAAGTTCTCGCCTATTTTGCCTTTCTGATTCTGTCTTCCTGACAGTTTTTGTGTTTTAAATTTTATGAGATTTCTTTTTTTCCTTTACGCGGGCCCGGTCACTTCTGCACACCTCGTTCCGCGCTTTTCGCTTATTAGCAGTGATTCTTTGGATTCCTGCGACCCGCGAGCGCATTCGATGCCGGCGACTAACGAAAAAAAGATCGTCGGCCGCTCAGGTACAATCGCGACAGCCTGGGGTTCAGAAGAATGAGTATACGCTTCGACATTGCGTGACGTCACCAAATGACGAATGGCTGTTGGTCCGCAGAAGCTAACCGCTAGAACTGACGGAACTTGGTTGAGCCAAATTAGTCTGTCACACACGAAAATTTTGATGCTCTGTTCAAATAACAACCTTCTGCACAGTTGAATCAAATGAGTGTCGGCTTTGCTCGTTGGCAGGTCTAATTGAATACTATCAGATTGGAATTCTTATGGCGAAAACTTTTTCCTTTGAAGCTTGTTTTTTCGTGCAAAATTTAATCAAACTCACTTGTTGTGCTTGATCAAGCGCTGTTGTGAACTGCACAATGCTTGTGGTTTGAACAACACTTTTGTTTGTAGTTGTCACTTCGCAGTTAAGCTTCTTGTCTTTCCGGTATCTCTGTGGAACTCAGTTCTAATCGTGTTAGTAGTTTTGGGATGAAACCAGTGGTGGGATTAAAATTTTTAAGAGCAGGTTCTCTCGCTCCAGGACTCACTAACAACACGTTCTCTCGTTATCACAGTTTCCAAAGTAAACCATGCTGGTTAGCCCGATATAAGTGCAAACTGGTACAGTCTAGCAAGGGTGGTTATTGATTTTAGTTATTTCCCGAATTTTAGTCTTGTTTTTCACTATTAAAAGTTAGTAACAAGTCTATAAGAGGTTTGCTAAAAATAAGTTATAAGTAAAAGGTGTTCATGGGAAAAAATTGAGAACCCCTGATTTAAGCCAACAACCGGTTCTCGGGAGAAATTCCAAGAACAGGTTCTTGCGAACCGGTCGAATCTCATCACTGGATCACACTCTAAGAAAAAAGTTGATGATATCTATGTGCATTTTCCAGTTTAATTATGCAATCACTTGTTAAAAACCACATGTGTCAAGCTCAAGGCCCGCTGACCGAGCGCACCCTGCCACTAATTTAATTGTCCACAAGAGCTTAAAGTTTATTGAAATAAGACTATGCTGCTTTGCATTGTGTACTGACCATGTGTAATCAAGCGTAACCAAATCACCTCTCGTTGGTTGGTTGTACTTACGCCCTCTGCAAAGCTGTGTGCATCCGTTTGCTTTTGTAAAACGCTACAAAACAAATCTGGCACACATGTTCATAGCAGTTCATATTTGTTGGTTGTGTTTAAACTGTCTTAACAGTTACTAACGAAGTGCCTTTTGAAACCAAACATGATGCTCAAGTGGCCCTCGATTGAAATGGGTTTCACACCCCTGTACTGGATTCAAGATAAATTGAAAATTAAGGGCCAGTTTTTCAAAATACAGGTAGCTACGTATACATGCTGAAGCATTTGTAAAAAAACACACTAAAGAATGATAGGCGTTTCATAACGCAGAACTTAAGTTAGATATTTGGTTTGTGTCACGTTTTGAGAAATAAAAGAGAAAAAAATCACTTCAGTGATTGTACTACGTCTTTAACATACCACCGCAGCTACAGTATGGTGAGAAATAATGGCGTAAGAATTCGAACTTTTTGTTGCGAAGCTCTATTCGATGAAGTCACGGATATAAAAAAATAAAAATAGGCACCTTTACAAATGTTGCAAAATTTGAAAAAAATGAATGGCGCGAACTGCCTCAAATAGTTTGACTCTGATTTTATCAGCATTTCAGGTTATAAGCTGACTACAATAGACTAGAAAAAGTAAAAAAAATAGTAAAAACATAAAATAGAAAGAGTAGTAAAATAGAACAGGGGTTCCCAACATTTCTCTGACCATGCACCCCTTCAGCATTTCGAAAGATAAGCATGCATCCTTTCAGCATTTCGACAGTTGAACATGTACTCCTAAAATTTCTTATGACAAAATATTTTATCATGATTAATCACAAATAATGTACCCCTAGAGAACCTCTGAACTAGAAGATCCAAGACATGTAACATCTATGTTGGTGTGTTTTTTGTGCATTTGCTACTGAAGGTACAGGTAATTTTCCTCAATAGATCGGTCTGAAAAGCGATTTTTATAGAGTTGTGCATCCTTTTCAGACAGTGCTTTTAAATGATGGATTATTGTGCGAAAGCATGGCAAGAACTGGAAACATTGCCTAGATGCTTCAAGCAGATTGATCAATAAGCACTAACTCAAATAAAAAAAAAACTCGTAACACAAATCGCATGCCTTATTGAAAGAGTTTTGATCTTTCTCACTATTGCTGCATGCAGTAAAGATATTTTTAGTGTTTAGTGGTAATTCCATACCTTGTTCTTCATAGCATTCTGAATTTTTCTCTAATAAAGTGTACGTTGTCCATCACTGCTTGTACAAACTACACAAACACTGCATACCATGACGTTTAGCGTGGTTTTTGGCAGTAGCAGCGTTAAGACTAGTGAAGATAGAGGATGACAATTTTTGATTAAAATCCTTAGATTTAGATTGTGTAATTGACCGTTCGCCCATAAACGTTATGCGATTTCCCTCTTGTGCTCAGTGGTGAAATGCTCACTAAGCTGTGCGTTTATCTTGTTTTAATTTGTTTTTCTTATTGGTAGAGCATATTTGATGTTGTGACTTTGCTTTTCAAGAACGCATTTGCTCGTTTAAACATCACTCAATGTTGTTTGCATTTGAATTGCCATCTCTGTTTCTTTCTATGGTAAAAATAACCTAACGCCACACACTTGTAGAAGCACTGTTTTTTCGTGTTTCAAAACATTTTCTGGTGCTATCTATTCCTACTGCTAGATACATATGAGTTGTGATACTTGGGTACTTTGAAGAAAACACCGCTGGCAGAAGTTATTTATAGACAGCAATGATCAAACTAAATTGCCTACTGTGTCCTCTCGCAAATCCAGAAAAAGATCTTTTTTAACTTCAAAACCACAACATTTTAGTTTTCATATAGTTTATCCAGAGCAGTTGCATTAAATTTCATTGCCGAAGTTTTGCACACTCTTTTGTTTCTCTGATGGGACAAGACTCTTATCCTTTTTTCTATAAAATCCAAGCAGCTCTTAACGTTGAGTTCGACAAATTGCAGTGTATTTTTAACCTGATAAAACCCATAGTCCGTAAGTCCACTCTCATACATGTAGCACTCTTTGCGGTGGTCAGTGCAGTTTGTGTTTGATGCTGAAAACGTCGGTCACTAGCGTTAACAATAATTGCTTGCCTGTCGTGGAATTAGTGCAATTTTTTAATTTTATGGGTAAATAACATATTTAATTGCTATCAATTTGACAAAATGCGAGAAAAGCAGTAATGTTGTTTGTTTCTGATGTTTTTCTGACATATCTCGACTCTAACTCGCGTTTTGAACAAGTCAAGTCGAAATTTGTCCTGAAAAATAACCACAAGCAATGATGCAGTTGGGGACCGGCGTGGGAACGTCGTTTCACCCATTTTTGATTTATGTCATTTCTGTTGTCATTTTTTTGGTAAACTCTCCAACAAGCAACGTTCTCAGCCATCTTGAGTATGGTGGAATCTAATTTTAATAGTAGTTCTCTCATATCTGCTTGTGACACAGAACAACATTTCGCACGCGGAAGATAAAATGCCACTAAGTGCTTAACATTATGACTTTTTATATAGAAATAGCTGCGAAATGTGCACAAAAATATGTCTACTACTGACTTTACAAATGGTCGAACCGCAGTATGTTCTGCAGCCTTTTTACTAGTGTCACTTGTTGAGATGAATATTTTTTTGCAACTTAATCAGAATTTTTGTGCAAGATCTAGTGAATAGCGGAAACTAACCAACTTTAAAACGCGAAATAAATTGTGTTACGGTTGAAGCGCAAAACTCAATATCAAGTTACATTACAATGACCTCAAAGGCTAGGAGCTTATTTTTTTTTGGGTCGACTGAAGCTGTTTTATAACTGTTAGCAACAAAGCATAATCAAATTTTGGGACCGCGCAAAGTCTATGAAAGCTTTTGTTTGAGATACGGCTTTAGGTTTGCACGTATTTTAAGTTATAATTCTTCAAGACATATATTTTCAAAAAAATGTTTTTATCTTAACAATGCATGCAAAACAAAAACAAAAAAGTGTTGCCGAGTTGTTAGTCTCTTTAGCATGAACAATAGTCGTCATCGAGATTCTACTTTGAAAATTGTTCAAAGAAGAACAAGTGCTAAAATTGTCTGAATCGTCCACGCATTGAAAAGCGCCTCAGCCCCAATGCTGTCGTGGAGCGCCATTTTGTGGCGATGCTAGATAAACCAAGAAGAGCTGAATACCAAAGGTTTTTTAACAAATCGTTTGGAAGTATCAATAAGAATTTATGGCGAATGGGGAAATTATGTCGCAGAAGTGTTCGTTTTGGCGGGAAGAAGCACGATACTCGATTAGCTACAACCAGTGCTTTTTTAAACTACGCGTTTCCGACGGTGGTGTGTTCTAATTTTGAATATAACCCAGCCTGATGTAATTTGGCGCCCTGCCCTGTTGCCTCTTTCCTGTTCGAACGCAAGCTCAAAAGAACCCTTGTTCTCTTTCAAGTGAGGTCTGCAAGCGACAAGCGAACACTTACCAACAGCTGGGCTAGCTCGTTAACAGTTTTCGTTCCCGGTTTGCCAAATCGTAACGTCCAAACTGAACGGGCGGTCGGTATTTCCACAAAAGCTTTTGTTCTTTGACTAGGAATCGAGTAGCTCCTGTTTTTCGAAGTCAGACGTAGTTTTGACAAATTACGTGCAAAGAAGGACTTCAAAAAATAGTTGCTCATTTTGGACAATGAAGCTGTCTATAAAGGTTTTGGTGTGTTGTTTTTTGCCTAAAATCGTATCTTTATTTTGTTATTTTCTTTGGCAAGGTAAAGTTCCTCAGGTATTTACTAGACTGTTGCTTTCAAAAACTTCATTCTCATTTGTCTTACATTAGGTAATATTCGATTGGTAATTGTGAGGTTAACACAAAAGGTCAGCAGATCTTCATTTGCCTGAAATTACCGATCTTAAACTGATGGAACAATAATTATAAACCGAGCTCGAGAAACACTTTATCAACTAAAAATGTACCAAACAAGCACAAATGCCACTGCTAATATGTCAGATTTTCAATCTCTTAATTGCAGTGCAGCTTTGCTATCTTGCTGCTTCGGGAGTATCGTCTTATCGTACAAAGAAAATATCAGCAAAACACAACTGCAATACCAGCAAATGAGCGATCCGTGTGTTACGACGAGAGACTAGGATCAAAAATGATCCATGGCGGCACGCGCCACTTTTGAAATCGTGGAGACAAGAGTCTTGTCTTGTCTGGTTCATCCGCTCATTGCACCTCATTCTTTAACTTGCAAGTACTTCTGGCGAACAAAGATGGAGAGGAAAACTTGAGTTAATCTGTCGCCGTCTTGCGTCGGAATGGCGAGTGAGCCAATACTTTTATAGCTTTTCTTACAGCGCTCCAGACCCTTCGGTGACACACGACTGTATCAGCTGAAACATTATTTCTTTCTGAGCAGAGTTTTGTACGAGAGGTGTTCACTGATATGAAATTGTTTGCATCTTTGCTTTCCATTTCATAATATTACAATCTGTGGCAAGAATAAATTTAAGAGCAGCTCAGAAAAAATCTTCGAAAAGACTTGCAGATCTTTGTGCTTTTAATGAATGGAAAATGCAGCAATAGCAAAAATAATTCTAAAAACGTATTCCTCTTTATTTATTTGCAATGCGCTTCAGGAAATGAGCACCTTACTTTTGTCTGAAGATGTGATATCACTACATGGATCGGAGATTTCTTCAGCACGTCTACTACTTACATGTTGATTCAAAGTGTGACAGATTTTCTATCACATGAAAAACCTATACAAGTTTACGGTTCGATGGAAAGGATTGCTCGTTTCGTTCGACGCGGAGTTCCACAAGATGCTGACGATCCCCTTCATTTGGTAAAATCATAGGTTACCGTAAAAATTATAGAAAACAAGTGGTTATTCCCAACTGCCTTCTTTTGGACACTCGGATGTTAAGCGGTGCGAAAAAAACGTCCCAAAATGGCTCTGGCCGCGCTTGGCCGACGATCTGATACCTCCTCTTGAGTTGGTTCGTCCTTTGCAAATCGTCCGAACCGCAGAGGTTTGTTTGTTTGAGCGTCAGGGCTTCAAACGGCGCAATTTGTTTTTTCCACGATGCCCTTTCGGGCATGCCGTCAATCAGGAAGGCAAAAGGATCTGGCCGCTCCGGACTTGAGAGGCACTTATGTGGGTGACGCTGAGCGCGCCCGACCGTTTCGACTTTGCGCAGCTGCTCGTGTGGATCGCACGGTTGCTTCATGACGAGTTTGGGTCAGCAGCCCGTCAAAAGTTATGGCTTCGATTTTCAACCGTTTTAGACCTGCACCAACTCTACCCTTACAATGAAAGCGAGCGATTGCACTTTGCATCCAACTAGCTCGGTTTGCGAAAGGTGCGCAAAGGTTAGTCATGCATGGAGAACACTCGCGGTCGCTATACTTTTCTCCCTTTCGCGAAACGTTTTTATCTGAAAATTTTTTTCGATAGTGTGTGAGATTCAGAAGTATAAATGTTAAACGCGTTTTACGAAAGGCGAATCCTTCCAAACGTGTGTCCGTCCTAAACGTCACCGGAATTTGGTCTGCCTCGTTGCGTCAAAATTGTAGTTGGTTTGTTGCTTTTTTTAAATAACTGGGCTGCTGTTTAGACACGAAACTGATAGTTTTGCGAAAAGACAGAAAAAAAGTAGGAAGTACTTTAAAAATCAACAAGAGCACTTCGACGCAAATAATTTTAAACATGGGACCTAAGCGAGGATGATCTCCCAAATTTGAAGTGTGATAGCATTAGTTTAAACGCAATGCATATCGTTTTGTTTTTACCAAAACAACTAAAAAAACAAAATATGGCGCCTATTTTTACAGGAAGATCAATTCACTGGCAACTTGGATCCACGCTACAACACAAAAATTTGAAAACCAACGTAAACCGCTGTAAAATTTCAACATTTCTGAAATCGTTGCTTAAAAAGTGTATTAATAATTTAACCCTGATTTTATCGTCTGTTATATTTCATTCTTCTAGCTTATACATGTAAAGCATATCAGCAGAAAGCAAAAATTCAAAAATTGTTGACAATTTGTAGCATAGAACCTGTCAGCTTTTTCTGTGTACATTTACGGAATGCACTCTGCTATCTTATTTAAGCGTTAATCCATTACTACGCTGAAACAATTTTTTCATTTTTGTGCGAGTAAACACTTATATGCTGTCAAGTAGAAAAATATATGTTTGAGCAAGGCTGGAGTTCGCATTTACTTGACCTGGTGATTATCAGCTTTTAATTTCAGTGTAAGTTTAACTCTGCAGTTTTTACCAGCAATATGGCAGTACCACTTTTCCTTTCCATATCCATGTTTTACACACTTTTGAACTGTTGTGCTACATCAATACATCGTCACTTGAAAAATAACTTCACAAATCCATGCTTTTATACCGAATATGTTTGATACTAAGAGTCAATACCTGCATGTTTTTTTAATGTAAACACTATTTTCTATCATGTATTACAGTGCCACTATGCCTCAAAATTTCACTCGTTTTAATTTGCTCCTGGGTAATTGTTAATTCGTTGCAAAAAGTGGGGTAAGCTTAAGATATCACTATTTGCAAATATAACTTTTCACTGCATCAAGCACTATTTCGGCAGGACATTTTGCATTAAAGTACAAAGCAACAGCTGTGCTTCTGCTTTGTTTTGATTCTTTCTTGTCAAGGTGTCAAGGCTTTTGCCACGTACGCGTCATATCTTTCCTGTTAGTTGTTTGTAACACTTTTTCCCTGAAATAACCTTTCCCTGACTAATACACACATTTGTTAAAGTACTAACTAAAAACCGTAATGAGAGCAGAAAAAACTATCCAGCTACTCGGAAATTTCAAACTTGAATTTCAGATGAAAGTTCTCGATTTTTGTATTTTTCCGCAAATGTTCTGGATTTTACCAGAACATTTGCGGAAAAAAAACGAACTAAAAACGATTTTTCCATTTTTGCAACTTTCGGTCGATTAAAGTTATTTGATATGGCCGCGATGAGACAAAGGTAACTGATAAATCATTTTTCAAGCAATGTAAAAGTTGCAGGACTTCGAAAGCACAGGCGCAGGGATGGCTATAGCCCCCCAACAATTTCGCCTTCGGGCAAAACGTTTTTCAAACATGAATGACAATTTTTGTATCGAAATTGTAATATTTTTTTAAAATTTGTTTTATCCATTTAACACTTTTCTGTTATTAATAGAGAGAAAATTGCCTTTGATGAGTCTTTTTCATAGAAAAATTAAATTGTAAATTTTTTTGAAAGTCTGCGTTTTGGACACGAACATATTTTTTGGGCAAAACGCTGTAGACCACCAGATATTTTGGCCCTCTACGCCTACTTTAGAAAATTTCTTGCAATAGTCAGAAAGTTTGTTATTGCCTCATGCAACGTTTTAAAAAATTGAGCTAACGGTATCATTTTTTCTGCATGTAATTTAAACATATGTTAGGGTAAGTTATGAATTATTTATTTGAAGTAGAAATCGACGAACTAATTGTCAGATTTTTAAAATCTTTGGCGGCAATATAATTCCTAAGCTGATAACCTAATTACATACAACGAGAAGCAATAAAGCTGTAAAATAATTTGGCCTGTGTGTTAACAAATGTACCCAAATAATTTAAAAATTCATAGACGTCATAGTATCAACAAGCAAAATCAGGATTTTAGAGTGAGCTTTTCTTGTGGAAAACAGCAGGTTACTGCTTTTCTCTTTTTAGTAAAAAGTGTCATACAAATTGGATTTTATAGAAAAAACTTTTTAGTTGTCAACACAGTTTTAAGGTTATTTTGACTGAGAATTATGCTAGCTCAGAGCATACCGTCTACATTACTTCAATTTTTTTAAAATTCTGGCACAACGAATATATACATGAAGTTATTCTTCTGAATTTAATGGGAAGGTCACGAACGTGCATTAAAATAAGTCAGCAACTAATATCTTGAGCAAACCCTTCAAGTGACCTATCCATTTGGCATCGTTAAATATCCCAAGTGACTTTTTTCAGTAAAATTATTGTAGTTGTTCTGCGTCTCTAGTCTTTACATAAGTCACGTAGCGACATCTAAACCTACGGACAACTCAAAAGTTGGTAGTGGCTTAGAAACTTGTCGCTGCGCTCTCCAAAAAGCTCTTTAATCTTTGCTTTGTTGAAAAAAGCATTAACAAGCATAACGTCGATGAAGTACAATTTTTGGCAACATTGATATTACTTACTGCCATGTGATTGCTGTCTGGCGTAAGGATGCAGTACTTGCAACATTGGCCGTCTTAACGCACAAAATTTTAAACATGTTTCAAAAAATAGCATCATCCCAATCTTCAAGTTGTTGAGATTTTCTGTCTTCAAGCTCTGCTCCAGAGTAACATTTTGATCAAGAGCTAACAAACATATTTTATTTTAAAACTATTGGAGGTGTTGAAATATTTATCTAAAAAACGCTGAGAGCGATTTGTTCATAAAAAATTTGGAAACTTTGAACATGTTTAGCAGAGTTCTCAGAAAGGAAGTTTGGTCTGAAGTTTTATGTTTCTAAGTCAATCCAGTGCGTTGTTTCTTGCGCTTTTCTTTGCGTAAGACCTCGTGTAAAACAAGGCGATGGTTAATTGCTTTTGAGGATAACAGCAGCAGAAAGCAAGTCGTTGCATTGTATCTTAATGAAATGCATTTTTGATACCTATTGATTTGGTTTTTACCAATTGAATTTTTACGTGTAGAGTTGTCGCCAAATATATTTTTTGCGCTTGCTTGTTTTCAGCACCACAAAGGATTAGAACGTTTGTTTTTAGGTCGAAATAAATAAGTGCACATCACCAACAGTGTAAAAAGTCGTTTCGAATCGTCATGTGATCGCGCTGGTTAGACGTATCGCTGACAGTCATCTTTCGCACAACTTTAAGAACAAGTTGAAGTTGTTTACCGCCAGCACAACACATTCATCTGATGATATTTTTGTTATCAAATCATATTACAAATAAATGATGTAAGAATCTTTGAATGTTTCGACAAATGCAAAAAAACATTTTGCCAAGATGTCAAAAGTTGTAATTTTAAAGTGTCCTCACATTATTTGCATATACGCTCAAGTGTGAACGTTTTCACTCTTGAAAATGCAACAAACTGTAGTGTAGGGAAAATTTTCAAGAGATTTTTTCATGAACAGCAAATAAATTTCATCACTGTTTTATACAGACTTGTCAAATTTAGTGGAAATCGTTGAACATGTGAAATAATTTCTTCAAAGGTTTAATTTCCACAGCACAGCGAACACGATTTTATGAAAAAGATAAATGAGAACATTTCGAAGACGCTGCGAATTTGTTGTGACGTCACACTGAAACCATATCATAAACATGGGTGCAGATGACAAACAGATTGGCGAAAACTCACAAAGGTCATTTAGAAACAACCAGCCCTAATGTAAACAACGTTTACTTGAATTGATACGGACCACTACTGTTTGGGATTTGAAAATGAATCTTTTTTATAAAACACACACTTTTCCTTTTAGCTGACTGCAACCAATACCTTGCACGTCTATTTACTGTATATTCTTTGTAATTTTTGTTGATCCTTGTTGTCTTTGCTTAGTAAAATATTTCACACGATTTACACTGCCTTATGCAACGTGTTGTTTTCTGGCTTGTAAAAATTTAATGTAATTTTGAGAAACCTAAGACGTCTAAAAGGTTGCGTTCATGCCTATGCATAGAACTTGGAATTGTTATACGCCTCAGTTATCATTATAAACAAGAAATGCACAGCTGTGAAAAAGATTGGAAAGTAGTTTAAAGGCGCCTAACTCCGAATGCTGCGCAGTAAATCCTTAGATAGCAGAGTCGCAGCTGTGCTGTGCTACCAGTGAAAGTCATACATCGACGCGCTAACTATAAATCGAATTCCGCATCAGCGAATGACATACACTGCGGATTTGTGTCCATACCAGCATTCACCTTTTCTGCTCTTCTTCGCAACACACACACTTTTGGACGTTTGGATTGCTGTATCGTAAATCACAGAAGCATCAACGTTTGACATATGACTCTGAATTGCAGTTCCTGTCATCGCAGTAAGAGATATGCAGTAAGCAAACATTTTTGTGTGCTACAAATACCTGAATTTGCTAAATTGTTTGGAACTGGACATGACCGGGTTTGTGGCAGTGTTCCCCTTGGAAATTCTGGACTGGCTTAAACAGATAGTCAGATAGCCTCAGAAGTGCTTATTAAAAGTTTGAATGTGCTTTACTTCAGCTCTCGACTCAGACAAATATAACTAAGGGTGACAGAATCTTAGTTACTGAAACCATGAATGACTGCCAATTTTGAATTTAGCTTAAGTTGATACGTTTTCAACTTGTCCTCCTCTGGAAGAAATTCTGCATGTGCCTATGGACGTGCGATCAATCACGTGATCGTTGCCTCATGAACTCTTGTAAAGTTTAATAGATAAGGCCCTGGCAGTACCTATTTGAAGTTGGGTCGGGGATTCTCAGGTTCGTGTCATTCGCCCTCTATAGCCACAAAAATAGCACGAAACTGACAAGGTATATTTCGAACTTCAGGCCGGCTTTACTAGGCTCTTACCAGTGAAAACTTTGAAACTTACACGCGCTGTCTAATGTATGTACAACAGACCGAGACAATTCAATAGGTTGGCGTGGTTGATGATGCTAACTATGCCGCCGTCACTTCTCTTTTGCAAAGAAAAGAAAAATAAGCCATTTCCATCACACATCGGAAAACAGAAGTGAATATTGCAAAATGTTGGGATCAATGGTTGAACGGTAAGGATTTAACTGTTTAAAGTACGGAGCCACATGCTAACAAAGCAAATTTAATGTGCAAATATGTGGCACAGATGGATTTATTACAACTGCTATTATTGAAACGTTCACATCAAATCTGCTCAGCTTTGTCAAAAATGCAGCAACAGGCCAACAGCGAAACATTTTTCTTCAGCATGATAATTTGAAAACTGTAGAAATGATGTCAAAAAAACCTGGAAAGTTATTAATGAAATTATTTCTACAAAAACAAAAAAAGCAAAATAGGTGCAGAAACCTACAATACTGACCTTACTAATCAAAACCATTGTGAAGAACTAAATATACATTTTTCCAAAATTGGCAAAAATATATCCTCCAAAATTGACCCTCCCCCTGCAACTTTTAATAACTTTTTTATTGAGTCTTTCCCCAATTTGTGTACATTCCCACCAACCAGTGCTGATGAAATCAGACAAATAATTGCATCACTAAAATGCAAAACAACATCTAACTCCTATGACATCCCAGCAAATTTTTAAAAATTTCTGCCAGTAGTTTATCCTCATGGTTATCTGAATTTGTTAATAAATGTGTGGCAAAAGGTGAATTTCCCAATCTTCTAAAAATTGCACAAATTACACCCATTCCTAAAATAACTTCTCCCAAATCCCCTAACGATTATAGGCCAATATCCATACTTCCAACTCTCTCAAAAGTTTTTGAAAAAAGCCTTTGACTGTGTTGATCACAAAATATTACTTGAAAAATTGTGCTACTATTGAGTAAAAGGAACACCCCTAAAACTACTTGCTTCTTACCTGGACAACAGATTTCAGTGTACTAAAATAGGAGATACTAAATCTTCTTTTTTGAATGTAACATGTGGCGTGCCCCAGGGATCTGTCTTTGCGCCTTTACTATTCCTTATATATATTAATGACATTGTGAAAGCCTCCAACTTTAATACTGTTTTATATGCTAATGATATCAATCTGCATATTTCTGGGAAAAAACACGAAATCTTAGAAAAAACAGTTAACCATGAGCTCAAAAAATCGATCACTGGGTTCGTACTAACAAATTATGTATCAATTATTCCAAAAGCAATTTCATGCTCATGAACAACCATAAAAATATCAATTTCTCAGTGTCAATTAATCATCACCCAATATCAAAACAAAGCAGTTTAAAATATCTTGGCGTTATACTGGATGATAAACTTAATTGGAAGCCTCAAATTGAAAAGTTGGTAACACAGCTCTCCAAATCATGTGGAATGTTGTTCAAATTAAAACACTATACCAACATTTCAGTGCTCAAATCTGTTTACTTCGCTCTTTTCCATTCCTA
>Ga0210059_1000267_pt1 | contig 58878 bp, 28 predicted proteins | sample Ectturendosymbi2_FD_188042 | JGI IMG/M metagenome (GOLD analysis project Ga0210059, IMG submission 188042) | Ecteinascidia turbinata endosymbiont from Florida, USA - Sample 2 (SPAdes) (version 2) | ecosystem: Host-associated > Tunicates > Ascidians > Unclassified | place: Key West, Florida... | reverse complement strand
TTTTTTGCAATACAGATAAGAAAACACAGATGTGATTCTTATAAAAAGCGTAGACCATGTGTTGTGTCAAATATTTCAATTGTGGCGATTTCGGTTGGTTTGCCTGTGGCAGTTAATAATCCTGTTCCCGCCAGCCAAGTGGGATTCCAACAATTCCGTGCAATTTAACGCTTTTGCGTCGAAGGCAGCAACAAACGCAGTGATCGTGGGCACTTCAGTAATGATTGAGAACTTTTTAATGACCGTACTTTCAGAGCGTAATTTTCCGATTTTCGCAAATTGATTGACGCTTTCCATTTTTTTCCTCGCAACAATGGGTGAAGGGTCCTCACAAGTGGATAAGCCTAGGGCTTCGCATCAGTTAAATCCCGTCCTGTGTGTAGTACTAATTAGTGTGACATCAATCGCAAACCTTTCACAAGAGCCCCCTTTAAAACAGCCTAGGGCCCTGCAAACGATGTAAAGTATTTGTATCAGGTTTGCTATTTTATGGTATGTAGATTACAAATACAGTATTAGCAAGTAGGCTATAGTATGAGGTGTTAAATTTAGACAACTCAAGTTACTCAAGTTGCATTGCCTGAACCACTTTTGGAGATAGTGCAAGTTGCCGTAAGTAGCCTATAGCCTAACGCTTTTTGGTTGATTTTGAGATGGTGGTTTTCAGAATGTACCGTATGTTTTGTGTATTTTTAAAATGTACGATACAGGGTGGGCCAAAAGTAAACCTGCTCTTGATTGCTTATTTACATTTATGGCTGAAATTTTGGGAGGGTATTGACAAATACTGGATCGTTCCGGTAAGAAAACTATTATACTTTCACCACTGATGATAAGCAAATAAAGTTATAGATGGTGCCCTGTTTAAGTGTTTTGCTTCTTTCTCAGTGTTGATTGTGTTTATCAACTAACACCTACTCTGTAATGCGCTATGACTAACCATTCTTGTACCGTTGTGCCATTCGATTACCCTTGTGATATGGACCATGCGTCTGCGGCAAATACATAAATAAAAAAATAAATGCCTGCCTGGTTGATGTCTATAAAGAGAATAGGAAAGTCTTCCACATCAACTATTGTTAAAAAAGAAAAGCTGTGAGGTGGGTAGTCGACTGATCGGCCGCTTCAATTTTGAAATGGTTCAGGACTTCCGTTGAAAGTGGAATGATCAGAGGACATGGACTAAAGATACGCAGAACCTACCGAATAACGAAATTGGTATCTTAAGACTTGAAGTGACAAGTTGCGTGAGAAGAAAACTGCCGATGTAATGCGAAATATATGTGAATTTCATCGCTAAATGTCCTCGTATTGTCTGCACAATGACGCACAACTATTCGCGGAAATACTGTTTTTGTTTTCATAAGCCGACTTTCTATGACGGAGGTTTTCAACCTTTTTCATGCAGTGACCCATTTTGCAACCCAATTTAACCTAACGACCCCATTCTGAAAATTTCCAATATGGCATATGAAATGCAGTTGTGTTTGCACAACAGAAAATCATAATGACTAAAAAATAATGTACGACATCACTATGCTGAACAAAGACTCATTCATTGAATTAATGCATATGGCAGCATCATTGAGTGAGATCCTTGCCGTATTCAAATCACTCCACACCACAACTCATTAAACTAGAAATTCTCAAAGTTATTCTTTGGAAAACCAGAATAACTCCCAAGTTAGCTACCGCACTCAGATAATATCTAATTTACAAATGCAGCACATTCTTACGTCACAAGGTTATTCGCGTGTTGCCAAACGCAGCAGTACTGTAATGGTCATAATCACACTCAAAACATGGTCACACTTAACACAATTTTGCATTAAAAAGGAGGCTAATATTTCTTCCAGGTGATCCTATTATTTTGGCTACGACAAAAAGTGGTTCCATATACGATACGAAATATAAAATCTAGAAGCAATTATGAAATTTTTATCAGAAGCTCTCGCGACCCACAGAAAAATGGCAAAAGACCCCACGGGTGTCGCGACTCCCAGGTTGAAAACCACTGTTCTATGAGCTTTGCATTTTTCTTCTTTCCCAACAAGTGCTTTTTTTCAAGCAAGCGTTTACTTTTCGTGCCAAGATTGTTTTTATTATTTCTTAAAGATTTTACGGTGTTCAGCTAGTTTAAAAAATATCAAAAATGTTAACCTGCTTATTTGGACACTTTTTTATTCATATGATTGTTCATATGATTCGGTAGATACTGAAGATGGTATATATAATTTGGTTGCTGATAGTTACCTGAACACTTATATTCACTTGAAGCAGCAAAAAGGGATTTGAATATACCAAGAAAGAAAAAATAGCCTCGCCTACGCCATCATAGGTGATGTGTCAGTGGTTCGTAACCAGGGGTTAATATACACCTGGGGGGAAATTTCATCTTCCAAAGGGGGTAAATTTACTGCAACATAAATTGCAAAAAATGTAAATTGTTATAAATCATTCTAAACTGTAAAAGTTGGTTAATTTAATATTTTTAAGAAAAGAGCACCAATGAGTGTTTTGGGGGAAATCAGGTAATCTTGTTTGATAAAAGAGGTAAGATATGTAATAAAAGGTTAAGAACCACTGCAATAAGTGATATTTTTAGGAAAATTCTGATCTACGTTGTTCTTGTGTCGAAAAGACAAATTGCAAAACACAGACAACCACTGCATGCAGTCCGGCTCCCACGATTTATGTTGTGCTTCTTTAAAACATAACAATATCAACACACCTCATGATAGAATAATTTGCGCAACGCGTTTTCCTGGAACTTTTGCACACAAAATTTAAAACCCAAACGAAAGATGCGCAATCTACTGCCAGGAAAGCACTTTGCTCCAAAAATGCATAATTTGGACCAGACACATACGGAAATTTCACTTGCTAACGTCTGTGTGCAAGTAAACTAAAATGAACATTGACACTTCGGTTCGTCCTTCCTCAAACTGTACTATTTCAAAGCACACCGAAGCAGTCTACAAAAATGGTAGTGTGACAAGTTTGAAATTTGCTTTCCATCTGCTCGTTAAAATAAGTTTTGAGGAAAAGCAAGAAGAAAATGTAGACATGAGATCGCAATCCAAAAATAAAACAACTTCTGAATTAGCTTGCAAATCATGTATTGACTTGACCAGGGGCGCAACCAGCTCTTCATTTCGGGAGGAACAATTTTGATGAAATCTCATTTGATGACGTCATCGTGCTTTTTCAACCGTGGGCCAACTTTTTCGCAAACGGCCACAGATAAAGTTCTCTTCGCAGCATATCCAAAAATGATAACTTGTCAGTTTTTATCAAGATGCAGACCGATGAGGACAGAGTAACAATTAGTAACCTTATACAAACACTTGGTTCCGTACTCAACTACTGCAGTGCAGTGGTGGCTTTAGTGTGGCAGATGATTAGGCTACCAGTAAGCCCGCCTAACTTTTTGTCTTGTTTTAGCAAATTAATGAAATCAATTATCTAAATCAGGGGCAGGGAACCTGCTGTGGCCTGCGTGAACATTTGATATGGCCCGCAGCAGAATTTTCGTTACCCAAGTTAGAGTACAACATCGCTTCAAAACCAAGCTTCATGATAAGCAGGTATTTGGATAGTAAGTTATAAGAAGTCACTCTTCCTCATAGTTACAAATTATTTGATTTTGCGCCCCGTCAGCTATGATGCACAATTCATGCGGCCCGTTATAGTAAATAGGTTCCCCACCCCTGATCTACATTTTTGAAACTTCAGTTGAACATATTTGCTGTGAGATAATTTCTGCAGACGATATTGCGAGTGGTGAAGTTGTTTGATGCAAGAGACTGGCGTATGAATGTTAGGATACATTTAATCATTGATGCTATTGTTTCAATCGTAGATACGAGACTTCGTCTGCAAACTGAAACACTCTTGAAAGGAAAGCAGGCAGGAATGCAACTTGAACTTTATTGCGAATATTTGGGCCAGGCTCGCCACCAGATGTTGGTGGCCTCGCCACTTTTGCCAGGATTACCCGAACAACACCTAATAAATTTGAGGCCCTTGTGAAATTCGAATTTCCCTTGCAACGTTAGAGCTTGGCTGTGAAACATCAGCAACTGTTAAGCACTGAACGCAAAATGCAAAAATTCTTAAAAAGTTGCCTATAGTAACCACAGGCAAACGCAAAGTTAACACAATGCAAACATAGTAGCTTATGCTATTTCTGTCACCTGGCACAGTCTACTGGCTGAAAACTTTGCTCCACTGGCGTGATAACAATGCAGTATTTATCGGTGACGTTTCGACAGTCTATGCAAACTCTCTTCCTCAGAAGATAGGCATGAAGCAAATTCATAACGTACACACACCGCATTTCTGAATATGTTTCACAGTTGTACACGAACAAAATGATAAAAAATGCATTAGAAATACCAACATGTTAAATTACATCTCCCATGTTTTGACAATTCCAGCGTATTTGTGGTTAAATACCTATCATTTACAAAATTTTCGATCAGACGGTCCAACTCAAGATAAATCTTGTAAGGAGATAATCAACCAGTAGGACAAAGAAAAATTCAAATAAGCTTTTTCTAAATGATTAGAACACAAAATTCCATCTTTATTCTTTGAACGTTTCTGCAAATGTCAAAATTTCTATGCAATGATTTGAAATTTTTGGGGTGGGGGCAAATGCGTCAAATGCCCCTCCCCTCGTTGCGGGCCTGGACTTGACTGACAAAACCCTGCTTCGGGAAATTGCTGAAAACACGGCATGAAAAAGCATGAAATAAAGTTTGAGATCCTTGAACAGCTTGCCAAGTTCATTGGATGTCTTTACACCCACACACAATCAATCAAACATGAAACACACAACAAGTGGTAAACAAGAGATCAACAAAATCTACAAAACTACTGGTTTCATTTTTTCCAATATCTGCGGAGAAAACAACGGTTTTGATCCGTCACCATTGTGAGATATGACCAGTTGTTTTTGCTTTTAGATTTCTTTTTGCTGAATAGAACTTAAAAATAGATATAGAGCCCTGCTCATGTAATCCTCAATGCTCGTAACACGTGAAGATAGCACGAGGCTATAATTGGACCCGGAATTCCATTACGTTTTCCTGGGAAACGTGACTTCCGAAACGTCCGGTCATACTATTTTTGATTTACCCGGGGCCATCTTTTACTAATTTTCACAATATAATTGTATGTGCATAGCGAAACACAGATTTTAGTCGAATTTAATATACAACGCCCCTACGACTTTTGCTTTGGTGGGTAATTTTCATTTGACAGTAAACAAGTCACCGTTTCAGATCTGCTTTATCTTCATATTAATTCAGGATATACACATCAAATGTAAAATTGAACATTGCGGTGTCATTTCTGCAAAAAGTATTCCCAGTAGTAGGTCAAAATCAACCACGAGGAGAACACAACAGGTAACACTTAGCTCGCAAGAGACCCGGATCTTCTATTTATCGGCTTACGTAGACATTTTGAAAAACTCATACACTACTCGATTCGTCTCCTACAGTGAGGATAAGTCATAAAATAACCGATGTATAACGTTTTTTTCCAATCACATAAAATTTGAAAACCTCTGGATTTTCGGTACCCAGCGTTACATTAGTATGGGGTTCAAATCCCATTTATTTCCATAAAAAAGTTTAGGAACCGCTTCAATACTTCGCTGATCACTTATTTGGGTGCTTTGGTTAAAAAAATTGGTTTAATTGCATTCGATCATTTTCTCATGTGGTACCACTAACAAGTATATCAATAGGGTCGCCAGATGGCCGGTATTTCACCGGCCTGGGCGGTATTTTACTGCTAATTTAGAAAAGGCCGGTAAGAAGCCGGTATTTTAAAAATCAGTGCCTGAAGCCGGTATTTTGAAAATAAATAATTTGCAGTAACGGCCAAAAGAACTAACGCAGAAGTTCTCAAATTATAATGGCTCTCGCAGTGAACCTTGTCAGGATAGTTCATTCAGCGAAGTTCCATATAAAGGCAAATTGTTACTTGTGCCTTAACAACACTCGTTGTCTCTCCGTTTTCTCTCTTCCTTTTTTCGGTCATGCTTAGCATCTCCATCGTCCTAAACCTGATCTGTACGAGCATTTCTTTTGTCAATTAACCGTGTAACTGGCATAAGTGGGGTTGTCACCTGAACTACCACCGTAATTAATGCAGGCAGAATGCAGGAAAATCAAAGAAATGGATTGGACGACAACGGCATGTAGAGACTAGCGATGAACCGTTCACAATCACACAAGCTGCATTGAACAGACACATTACTTCGTTAGCAGACTATAAGTGACTCAAGCAAGGGCCAGCGAATCAACCGGGAGGTCAGCTCTCAGCTATGACCTAGTCTTAGTGGTCCAGAAGGCAGTGAGAAATTTTTTGAAGAGTTTCAGGTGAGCTAGAAAATGTTTGTTGCAAACTGAAGTGAATGTAGCACGCTATAAATTGTGTTAGTTATGTCATGGTGTTCATACAGGCATTACTACCGTAGAAAAACAAATACCGGTACCATCAAATTGTACAGCAAGATGTTCACCTCAGAAATTGATATACAACATGTAAAATTGCATTTTACTAAGTGCATTATTTTTTAGAGTACGCCTCCGTTCATCTTCGCCTCCGTTCACATAAGTCACTGCAGTTATCGTTTTTCATTTAAAGTAGGTTAGTTTGCTAATGCTCAGCACAGGGCTATGTAGACTATGCCCACAAAGCGTACGATTATACACTGTTTGAAACATTTTCAAACCAACCATTGTGGGAGTTTTATGAAATTGTAAACAAAATAACATGAAAAATGAATTGTTAAAAAGCATTCTTTTAAAAAAATGTTATTCGAGAAACCAGTGCCATCAAATATGCGTTTGCAAATACACCCTAGATCTGTCACTGTTGACAAAATGGCCGGTATTTTTACAAAACGCATCTGGCAACCCTATATATCAAACGCTGTCACTCAACCAACGCACTGCTACAATGTCCAGGAAATACCATAGGGCCATAGTAATGCCTTCCACAGCATGCTTATATTACATATAAAGAAGAAAGGGATTGCTATACCTGAAACGTACGTAACCTACTCACTCCAAGTTTTGCCAAAGCACAGAAAAGTAAACTTGAACAGTATATTTTGTTCATGTTTCATTTAAAATCGACGTCTCGTTGTACAAATGTTCTTCGAAATTCCTGCTTGCAACTGACATCATCCTTTTTCGACTGGACAGCGATGATGACCTTGCTGAAGCGCTTTGACCAAGCCGCGTTGAAGACCAACTCCTTTTCAAGGTCTGAGCTGGTTTGAAAGGCGAAGCCAATATAGTTTTCCACCTTTCGAAAGACAGAAGTACGCTTAGCAGATTGAACATCAGGTTGCAGTCGTATACCAGAAACTCAATGTGGACTGTGCTTCCAACAGGAACTATCACTGTAGATGTGACATTTGCTAATATGTAAGATGTCACACATGCTACAGTTACTATAGCACTTCTTGCAAACAAGCTCTTCACCCTTTGTAAACTGCAACTTTGCTCATGTAACGGCATCTTGCGAATTGGATAAACAAAAAGAAAACATATCAAACCCTGACCACTGAACACGATTGCGAGCATGACGAAGTACGTCCAACGTATGTCATAACTGCTAGGTTTAGAGTGGCATCCACTTCCCGACGACGAATAATTATCTCCTGATACAAAAATGCTTACGCTGACTGTCCCAGCAGTAAGAACAAACGTGATGCTGAGCCAGCTCAAATAATGTATCCATCTTTCCTTGAAAAGGTTTTTTATCGACGGGTGAAGGTAGAGTGCACGCTGTTTCAGCCACAAAAACAAATAAACAGTCGCTAATGACGACGAGTACCCGAGTACAGATAGTGTGGTCGCCACTTGGCATGCCATATGGTCACGGTGGCCGTAGCCCATATTAAATACCAACTGCTCTGGAATAATACGTGTGTAGCTGATCAACATACAGAGAAGTGCAGTCGTATAAACTATTCCGGAATTGTACTTCTTGGAACTAATTTCTTTGCTCCATTTCCCGGTTTTAATACCGTAAGCCAAGACACATATAAACATCCAAGTAATCATCAGGAACTGAAGAATGCCTCCTGTTACTGCGATGTACCACTGAAGTTGATCAAATCGGTTTTGCAGCGTCAAAAGTGTCGTCGATGAGTTCGTTGGAATTGTTGCCTTGATCATAATTACTCTATCTCCAGCATCTGGCCAAACCATACATTTAATCTACACCCTAGTAATAGTATCGTTCCTATGCAGTAATGTAGAGTTTCACAGATCGTCATGTCATTACTTCACAGCAATGAAAAAGACTGTTCTGAAAATCGATACCCTGCAGAGTTTTGAAACGGAGTTCCTCTTGTCTTATTTTACTGTTGAGATCTGACAAGTGCCGTAAAACCGAGACGGCGTTCTTCCGTTCATTGATCAGACAAGAAGGGAAATGCTCTATCATGCAACAAGCATGACACTGTATCGTTAGTTATTTTGTGGTGCGTCACTTCCTTTGTGTCTCATGTAGCAAACACAGGACTGTTTGACAAACTATTACTATCACTGTAAGCCTGTCAAAACCTAGGTATTTTTACGGCGCACGTGAACACTGAAAACTTCGCACTATCACAAGTTCAAAGAAGTTTTAAAGTATAGGCTGCAATTGGGTTTGATTTCAATACCAGCAACCCTGGGCAGGACAAGATTTGTTTTCTAATCAGAAGATTTTTTGTTTTACCTACGCCGGAAAAAAAGTACTTAGGTTATGTTTAAACTACTTGCTATGTTTCACAAATAGGTCTCTTTTGTATATTCAGAAATTTTCTCATTTTATTTTTTACTTGTTTTTTATCTTTTAGCAAACATACCCTTATCAAATAATTTGACATTAAAAGCTATAAAAAGTTTTTACATACATTGCTTTCACTATTCATGCTGAACGAAGTACCAAAAAATTTTTTCATAAAAAACATTTTTCAAAAATTCTGCTTTCAATTGAACTTGTGCAGTGATCCCAGGTTCTATTTTTTGCATTCCAGGTCTCACGGGTTGTCCGCAGCTCATAAATCACGTCTGGATACGGAGAGTTATCCAACTTATAAATTTCATTATTTTCGCAGTACTGAAAAAGAAAGGGTGTAGATTTTTCTGGGAGAGGAAGTCTCATTCTCAACAGAGCTGATTGGCCCAGTGTTTTTAATACTTTAGATCTGAGCTTAAAACCCCGCACGACACCTGTCTCCCAAAACTAGAACTCTTCGAAGTCACGAGTAGGCTGAAAGCATCGAATAAAGTTAACTTTCTTACTGAGAGCACAGGCGAAAAACAGTGCTCTGACACTGAACGCCGAATTTCCAACTCTGTGACTTATCACAGATAGCATGCGCACAGATCTGGAACGGCATGAATCAACACGTCTTTGAATCAACAAGCTGCTGTGCGTTACACCTCAAGAGTTGTCAGTGTGGAAACAAATATTTTTATATCAATATTGAATGCATACATTGTCAATATAAAAGCAGTTTACGTTGTCAGAATCAATACGTCTTTGAATCGACAACCTGCTGTGCGTTACACCTCAAGAGTTGTCAGTGTGGAAACAAATATTTTTATATCAATATTAAATGCATACATTGTCAATATAAAAGCAATTTACGTTGTCAGTATAAAACAATTCAAACTCTACCAAAAGCTTGCAGTCACCTGTATGCTGTAACTCCGTCCGACCATGTTACATTCGATCATGAGACTGTCCGCTTATGTCATACTACTAAGGCTTAATAATGCGAAAACAGCCTTTCCTGTTGTTTCACCAATAAGAATCAGTTGTTCTCGTGCCTTCTCACGCAAAAGTGCAAGCTAGCTGTTTTTATATGCAGGGAAACATCTTCCGAAGGGTCTCGTTAAAAATGCGACCAAGCTCTTTTGTTTTGCGCAACTGGTCGAACAGCGCAATATAGCTTATGAAAAACCGAATCGAAAAACTTGTGGCAACTTCAGGATATGTTTCACTGGCGAATGTCAGCAAACGTCTTGAGATAATACGCAATATTGATGAGTTCCTTTATCAATTACATTTTGACTTTTGTTCAAGAGACTGGATGGAAGAGATTTCTTGTACTGTTTTCCCTTTGCAAAGAAGCAAGTGGTGGAAACCACAACATTTTTAAATACAACTGAGACGTTTTCATATAAACTATACGACTTACAAGAATAGGTCTAAAACTTACAAGAATCGGAATTAAGACAATCTTGTTGGTCAAGGTAAAAATTAAAAAAATAAGAACTTTAATGGCTTCGTTAATGCCTCACATCAGGTCATGTTAAAAGATAACGATCCTATAAGTTGAGATCTCAACTGATCTGGTGTTTGTTAAGCAAAAATGTCCACTTGTAATACCTTGCACAATTGTCTTTTGCTTAATCTCTGTATGCATGATATGCAATTTATGCCATGTTTTATATATTAGACTTTGCTTACTTACTCATGCTTTGCTCACAGACTTAGATTCGAGTCAAAACTGTTGGATTCGTTATGTTTCTGCGCAGGCCCGTAACCAGCTTGGAACACCAGGGGGAGCGAAGAGTGTTCTGAGAGCGGCCCAGATTTATAAAACTATGTCCAATACTTTCAAACAATATCCAACATATTTTTTCCAGAAGGTACATTTAATTTTCTAGGGGGCCTTCGCCACCCCTGCGGCCCCTCTGGTTATGGGCCTGTTTCTGCGTAAAATGTATCGCCAGACCTTACCCAAGTTTGTCTCCGTTTCCAATTTCTCAACACTTTGTAATCGGCTGCAAAAATTGTTTCTAATTGAGTTACAATGAGCTTTTGTAATCTAAAAGCAGTTAGGTAACTTAGTACTGTACCTGTTGCAAAATTTAATGAAATCTGGCATTGTCTCCGCCAATGTGAGACCCCCGTTGCTGAAACAAACACAACTAACGTAATATGTAGGTGTAGGGACTGAGGTTGTAGGTTATTGCAGAGGTCCCTACTAGTTGAGGGGTCAACCTAGTTGTTGCAGGAGCACAGGTCGGTCTCCCAACTAAGCAACCTGACATCTTGAAGTTGCCAAGCCAAAGCAAGGCAAATAAAAGGCTCTCACCACTTTGTTCGCTAATAACTCTCCAGTAGCACTCTAAGTTGACTGCTTCTTTCGGTTATATTCAGATATACAACAAAAACGCCAATGCACTTGCGCGTGAAGTCAGAAACACGTAACGTAACGATTCGATGTAGAGTCGGAATTAGAATGACGACGAACAAAAGCGTTGGGTGTTCAAATGCGCCACAGGAAACAGCGACCGACTGCGGTTATGTAGGTTTGCAGGCTATCATGTCGACGGTCGGAATGTTCGCAAACAAGTACATCACGTTGAATCACGAATGGAATATTACTGGGAATTACGCAGTAAAAATGCACAAAACATTAAAGCACTAATGTGTCCACTATACAGGTAGCTATTTCAAAAATGCGATTGGATGATCAATTGGTGACTTTCACAGAAACAATCGCTTTTCATAGAACAAACACTCGTCAATGCAAAAATGAAATTTGCCTCACAGACGCATTTTAAAAATACTGTTTGTAACGTCGAAATTACGTAGGGTATTTCATCTAAAATTGCATGAGGTTTCTCACAAGTTTTCATACTTTTGCGTTATAAGTTCTGAAAACTGAGTTTAAAGGATGAAACGAGAACAGAAGAGGCTAATTAGGCGGCACTTGTGCCATAGAAAAAAACTTTCTTGCAAGAATTTTTTCGGAAAATTTCTCCACCTTGATACATAATTGTAAACACTCATCAAGAACTTCAGATTTTTATTACTGGATTTTTCACGTTTCTGGCATAAGCAGTGAAAAATAAAATTTTTTCAATCAATAATCAAGTTGTTGTCCTTTAAAATTCATACGCGAGCGTAATTGCTAATTGGTTGTTTTTTTAAGGATGCGAGCTGGCGTGAGTAACGTTTCACGAAACCACGAGGCTTGGCTGGCCTGCCAATCAGAGGTCAAAATTAATGTCACTGCTCGTGCTACACTGTGTGAACCGCACTGTCCGTGGCGTCAGCGCACGCCCTTCATTTCCTGCATTGTCCAAACGAACAATGTGACGAACGAGACGATGTCTGCACAGGCGCGTAGCCAGGGGTGCAATGGCCCCCCCAATTCCGAACGTTGCACCAAAAATTTTTAGGCTAATCAAGGTTTTGATGCGTAAGCCAAAGAAATACTTCAGTGCAAATCAACGACACTGCTTACGGAACCTATTATATCAGCCTTTAATCGAACCTGATCAAAGCAGTATGTTTTACCAGTTGTCCATGATTAAGCAAACGTTGCGTACATGAGGGTCGGAAAATGTTATCCAGGGCGGGCAATAGTAGTTATTTCAAGAGAAGCGAAGGATTTTTCTGGGGCGGCCAAAAATGATGAAATTTTATTTTTTCCACTCAAAACTAAGAAAACAACCGTTTTGCTAAAAATTTGATAGGAAAATGTCAAATTTTTTCCAGAGCCCCCTTCTACCCCTCCCTTTTCGACGCTCAATATTGTGTATACAGGCCCATAACCAGCTTGGGACACCATGGGGGCGAAGAGTTTTCTGAGAGGAGGACAAATGTTTTAAACTATATCCAATAGTTTTAAAATATGTCCAACACGTTTTTCCAGTGGGGAGCCGAAAAATTTTCTCTGGAGGCGCTTCAGTTACGAGCCTGCGTGTGTATAGCATTGCAAATGCTGGAGAATTCATGTCATGGCTAGCATTTGCCTGAGGTTTAAGCTCCTTGTGCAAGTTGATGATAATGAAATACAAAGTTGTATCTAAGGGCTTGTAATCACTAACCGAAAGTGAAACAAGGAGTAACGCTTTTTGCAGGTGTTTCTGGCGCACCAGCTTGCTGTATGTCACCTAATGGTGATGTAAACTTCATTTCAATACCATCGCTAAAATTCCTCTCTGTTACCCTACCGTGCTACAAATACAGTGTTTCTTTTTTCTGTAGCATCAGCCGTAATCTTAAATGAACATCGTATATCTTTGTAAAATTTTAAATTAAATAGCGGCAATGCACGTTTTATATGCCTTGCAGCTCAAACTTTGGCTTAGAAGCAATCCAGTGTCAAAGTCTTTCTATCACGCACATAAGCCATAGACCACGGGCGCCAAACTCAAAACGAGGGCCAAACGAGGGCTTTAAAAAGAAACGGGGCCGCATTATGACTATTCTAGAGCTGCAATATGACGCTGACGCAAAAAAGGCTGTACCTGAAACTTACTAGAAACAGCTTTTGTATCTTTTTATCTGCGAATGATATCGTGAGTTATAGGTAGTTTATCTCTAGGCCACTCCATGTTCGTTTAAAACAAATATGTCCAAACCGCGGCCCAATCGACGGTTTTGTGCGGCCCATTTTCAGTTTTAGCTTCAGTGATAAATATCCTAACATACTGACAACCACTTCTTATTTTGATAATCTTCAATTTGCCATTTTTGATGCAGGCAGTTCTCATTACCACTTTAACCAGGGGCATAACAAGGGCGGCACAAATCCCCGGGCGCACTGTCACTATGGGGACGCCAAATGACTACAGGTTTTTGCTCAGCAAGCCATTTGGGTTGGACATAGCTGGTTTAAAATGAACTTGTTGACACGCTGGCCGAGCACTTTTAAACACCGGTGAATAAACAAAATAACTTAAATGCTGATTATTTCAAAATTCCCAAAAAGCCTCGTGGCCTGCACAAAATTACCTCGCGGGCGACATGCGGCCGGCGTGTTTGAGAGCCCAGCATTCGTTCTAGATATTTATTTGTTACGATTGGATTTTGTCATTTAAACACCCATGGATAAAAGAAGCTTCAACCACTTACGCAAAAATGGCTAGAGCAGCGGCCCCCGAACTTTTTTGAGCGTTCCCCAAACCTGAGTTTCGTGAACACGTCTCAAACAACGACCCAATCCATAAACAGCGTATGAAAAAATGACTGTAGGCCTATTGGGGATTTTTGGCAGTAAGTTGCTAAGTTTGTTTTCAATGTCAGCATTCTACTCTTTTCTCAGTAAGTGCTTATGCTGCAGACAAAGACAAGCAATGGTAACGTTGAAAATATACAACTCCGGTTTGGATCGCCTCGGCATGGCCCATTTTTTGACACTTTGCACTGTTAATTTGGTTTCGGCCCATACTTTGGGACCCAGGGCAAGATCAACTAGCCCACCGTTGTGTTAAGCTACGGCGACAAGTATTATTAACTTCACTCCAGAGCCATGGTGAGAATCGATTGTGGCTTCGTTTCCGCAAATACACAACCATTTTCACATTTTGTGTAGAGAGGGTGGGTGAATCATACGCAAGTTTGCAACTTTTGCATTTCAGAAGCGTGAAATAAAATGTAAACATTTTCAAACGCGTAGAGGTATTATAGCCTTTGCGTTATCAGCTGCATACGTCAATCAGTCGCTCGAAAATTGGATAAGATCCACGTCTTTTATACCCGCAAGTTTTGTAGACCAACTTCGGGAGTTTGTGTCTTAAACGGTCCCATCGCCACGGAGGAGCTTTGGTGGGCTTAGCCCCCCCAAACAAAGCTTCAAGCCCCCAAATTGAAAATTGAAACACTATAAATCAGTGGAAATTTTGTCAAATTTGATTGTCAAGCCCCCCCTGCACGAACGTAAAGCCCCCCTGTTGACGACTTTCCGGCGACGGTTCTGGTCTCAAAGCAAAGTTACTACTCGGCTTCGATTGAATGTGTGTTGATGCACATCAGAAGCGCGTAAATATAGAAAACGCAACCATAATGACGGTCACAGTGACTTCTTGCTCAACTGGAATATAGGCTGCAAAAAGCATACTTCAAATCTTGCTCTTAAACCATCGAGATTTTCACCATCGGTCTTGCATGAACGTTGTATAAGCAAATGGTGGCTTTCATCCAAAATAGAAACGTGGAAATTTACTAAAAACAAACTTGTCAGTTCAATGAAGACTGACTTCTATCTGTCAGCTTAAATCTGAACATAATAATTCAGAATAAAAGCGCCTGAACAATGCACCTTTTGTGGATGATGCCTTAAAAACAAGGGGCATTATATCTTTAAATGTTGAGACTGCGTTGTTGTTTGCCCCCCCATCAAAATTTCTGGCTACTTGCCTGTGTCTGCATCAACATGCACCTCTGCGTGCGTTAAGGCTGGGAAGAAAATTAGTGTTGCTGCTCACAAAGCTTGAACTAGAAAAAAGCCAGATAGAAGGCAAGGTGACGAGCTCCGTCGTTTCAGTAAGTGCTATCTAATCAGCGACATACATTTTTTTCTTGACTAGAATACATTCAATCAAAGTTTTGATCTCAACACACAACATTTTTCGAACTCATTAACGTTTCAAGATATTAAACAGGCGCCGACGTGTTGTTACACCCATGGGCGCAATTTGGTGGGGAACATAATATGCCATATCCCCCCCACTTTTTCTCTTAAGGTTTTGTATTTAGAGAAATTCCAAAAATAAAAGTGACGTTTGCCACGTTTTGTGGGGAGTGCTTTTCATGTTTGATGTTACACATAGCCAAGTTGATGTTGAAAGAGTTTGGCGTGGTATTACTGGATTCTGCTAGTTTATCAATTTTAGCTTCAATAAAATGATATTTAGCATTTTTCAAGTTTCTAGAGACCGTGAAAAATGGTTAACTGCTTCTGTCCGACATTTTACCCTGTGTAGTATACTGTTAGAAAGGTTATTTTCTTGAAACAGTGATAGTTTTACAGCTGCACATGTGAGAGATCATAGTAGCCTACAGCATGGATTTGGTTCACGTACGAATGTAACTGGTTTTGCTGTAACGTTGGTTGTCCCGCATTCAGAAACAGACAGTGTAAAATTTAATGATGCTAGTGTATAAAGGCATACCATATTTTTGTGATTGAAAACCGAGACGCTTTAGAACAACAAGCCTTAGAGGGAAATCAAACAAGTTCCGGTACGAAATAAATCCTTTCAATAACCTGTAATTGCAAACAGAACACCCACTCCTACTAGCCAATGCGCTGACAATCAACCCATTACTGGACTGGTTACCCACTACAAATGACGTATCAATTACTGTACCATTACACCTGAAACACGATCACGCATCATTCTTCAGCAAGTTGGTTAAACAGACTAATCATTGCATGCTAATATTCGTGTAGGGCTATGCTGCCTGACTGAATGCCTAACTGGGACTTTTTGGTTGACCAACTGAGACAAAGCCTTTAAACCGGGTCTGTCCCGGTTAAAGCAGGACGTCTGGTAAACCTAAATGTATATAATGTTAGAAAATTACACTTTCAGGCAAATATCTGTAAAGCTTTTGCCGAAGACAAAAGCAGCACTGTTGTGGAGACATAGTTTTAGGATGGGCAGTTTTGCAAAAGCCTGTCTTCAACCATCAGTAAACAGGATTTCAATCAAAACGTTGTAGAACTATTTACCTAGCTATATATTGACCTACAGCTCAAAACATAAGGACTTGACTAGGAATTAGAGATAAATATTCGTTTATCCTCACTTCTTGTAATGTCGCGACAATGGTGGCCAACAAAACCAAAATATATTTTTTTGTGACTCTTACGCTTTGTGCTGAATGCATTGGTTTGTAAGTCATCTGATGTACTTGAGCTTAACCAAATACATATTGCAGCAATATTTTCATCCAAGCGCGAAACGTTTGCTTTACAGGCAGGCCCGTAGCCAAGCCGGACATTTGGAGGTAATGCTCCCCAATTTTTTGTGCCCTCCAAAATTTGTTTTAAACATATAGCAAAGACTAAAATCTTGTCCCAGTAAAAATGTATTTCCCCCAAAACTTACTACTTGATCACACCTAGTTTTGGTGGACATTCTTTTCGTGTTAATCAAGCAAAACTTGCACATTTTTAGCAATTCATCGTTGTAGGTTTTTATTTCTGTTTATTCTCAGATCTATTTTCGTGTCGTTATGCAAGTAGAACTCTTAGAAATAAACTTTTGGCATTAATTTCATCCATCAAAATCTGATGTTCAACCTCAAAAATTGACTGAAAAGACTGAGCTAAGCTGCATCTGTGCAACCTCTCCGGTGGTGTTGCGTTGATTGTGTGATTCACCACGAACGGGATGTGCGTGAAGAACAACACGTGGTGGCGCGAACAAGCAATAATAGGGTGATCATGGCATGTGAACTCTATTGTTGCTTGCTGCCACAGTGCGAAGCTTTGCGCATGTGCCGCTGGGGATTTCCGATCGCAACACATCACACAAAGTCACAATACAACAGTCACGAAACGATCAGGTATGCAGAAATTACATTGTAGGCTAGCTGGGTATGTACGCAGGGGCCAACAATGGGAGATCGCAAGGATGTATCCACCACCTGGTAAAAAGATATCAATGGAGATTTTGGTAGAGGTGGGGCTGCAGGCATGATGCGCAGTAGCATTGAAAAGCAGTGTTGCCACTCTGTTGTTACGGAAAAGTACTAGATTTCATGATAAAAAAAACACTAGATTACAAAAGCAAACTTACACACACTGGAAATGCTCAGAAACTGTGTTGCAATGCCAATCATAGATATTGTTCAACTCATGGTAAACCAGAGACAATGAAAGAAAACAGGAGACAGGCGCAACGCTTGTGTTTGTTTGTACAGGTCACCAGGCCCATAACCAGGGGGTAATCTCCCTTTGGAAACTTTTTCCCCCCTTGGAAAAATCTGCTGAGCGTAGTTGAAAACTATCGGACAGGTTTGAAAAATTTGGGCCCCTCTTAGAAAACTCTTCGCCATCCCTGGTGTCCCAAGCTGGTTACTGGCCTGCAGGTCACTGAAACTTTTAACAGATGACCAAGTAACTTCGCAGCGGTTTAGCTCAAAACATATTATATTGTCTTGGGTAAGTTAAAATTTAATAACTACATTTTTAGAAAATTACAATTGCACTAAGTCAAAAGGTCTCAATTACAGTTATAATTACACAAAATCGTGCAATTAATCACATTCAGCTCAGTCATTAAAAAACAGTAGATAGCCATTTTGTGTCATTACAACCAGCGCAGAACTTGAGGCAATAAATTGTACAGTGTCACCTCTCAACTCCCCTGCCTGTTTCGTGTCTGAGTAACGCCTTCCTCATCACATAGGATAGCGGGAATCAGATTCACCGCTCGCACTTGTGTGTTACAGAGTGACATGTCAAATGTGACGCCTTCATCATCGCATAGGATAGCGTGAATCAGATTCACAGCTCGTGCTTGTGTGTTACAGAGTGAGAGACACGTCATCAGTACCAACTGTTACATATTAACAATTCACATTGCAGTTATTCTTTCATGATGTGCAAGCATGACTATTAAACTAGAAATGACACTGCAATAATTTTTACTGGTAGGTTATCATTGTAACATCCACACCATTTATTCATCAACAGCAAAACAGAGCTGTAGGCTATATAAAAATAGTTCTCACATCATCTGAGGAGTCATGACTGCTTTGTTATGATTATATCAGACTTGCAGCACATTTTATTTTCATGACATTACGAGCACAAAACCAAACTTCCATTACTCTGCCTGCAAAACATGTTCACTGCATCTACCATTTATTTTTCAATGGTGCCGTTTTGCCTGTGGGACTAACCAAGTCCATATGCTTATTGCTTAGCATTTCAAATATACCCTTAAATTACACAATTTCTCATTCACTGTTGCACACTGTCAAACGGTGTTACTTAGGGGAGAATTTTAAAAGTTTTTTTTATGTTTTCAAAGTACCATAGATTATTTTGAAACATTCTAACAATGAAAAGACTTGCAAGTATGTAAAGTTTCTAAAAACACAAAGTTTTGTTCATATTTGAAAGTTAATAGTCTCTTTTTTCAAAAAAATTGTTGGTGTCCCAAATTACCCTTGTCTCACAGGGTAGCTTGAGATGCAGACCTTTTTGCATTTTTTCCCAAATATATATAATACCCATAATTGTGGCTAATGGGACATAAACATTGTTTAAAATTCAAGTATTAATGAGGTTTTGCATGAAAAAAATGTATTTAATCAGATGAAACAAATCTTACGTTACCAGGGTAAACTCAACTGGAACACACAAACAGGATTTTAATTTCAATGATGTATATTTACACTTTTGACTAAGCTCAAAGTTAGAAATCAAATACTAAATCATGGAAGAAAAATAAATCATATACAGAAAGAAAACCTGATATAGCTAAGGTAGTTACAGCCACAGTAAGATAGTTTTACAAATACAGTGGCTGAGTGGATGAACTAACGCCAAGTTTAAATATATAAACTCAAAACTCACGGAACTAACCACTTATAAACATGCCCCACACCCGCACTGAGTCAGACCTAGCAGGCTGACAATCGGCCTGTTAATAACAGGCGGGAAAATGTGACATATCCGACCGTATCTTAAGTAGGCCGTGGGTAAATCATACCCGCTGAACTTAACCTTCTCTCCAGACTGTAGGGGTATTCTGATATCACATGGCGTTTCAATTCTTGGCAGTGCTCATAACACTGTGCCTCCAGAATTCTTTTTTGTAGACTTAAACGCCGACATTTGAACTAAGTTTGTCACAAGCATAATTTGTCCAAGTGCAGAAATAGCTTAAATGCTTTTATACGTGCTATTTCAAGACATTTGCTGCAGATCACTAAGCACTACTAAGTTTTAAGTATTTTTTAACACAGGCATTCTCAAATCTCAGCAAAAATCATGAACTCAAAAACTTGCATTTCACATCCAAGCAGCAGGGAGGATGCTTGGAAGATGAAAAGATTGTGAATCGACTGTATGCTAAAGATTTATGAGTTCGCTAAGTACAGAAGAACAATTAAGGATGGAACTGGAAGAAGAAAAGCACGAAGAAAACTCAAAAGGATTTTTCAAACATAGCCTAAGGTGTGACGGGTGATGACACTGGTCAGTAACTCAGGTTTCCTATGGCCAGATTTCTGCTTTGCTACTCTAATGGCTTCCTTTTTTATAACTTGCACAATTTGATGTGCGATTCTCATGCAAGTTTTGATTTTCCAAGGGTCAGTGAACTCATGTATTTTTGAGTGAATCGTCATATGCGCTGAACAAAATGATCTCTCGGTTTGGATACTGTAGATACCCCATAGTGCCCCGATGAAAACTTATTTTCGAATCATTGTTGCATCATACATCACATTGTTGGCGTGTTGGCGAAATTATGGCTAGGTCACATCACTCATCACAGTCTGTGTTTACTTATATCGTGACCGCTGCTAAAACCAACCAACACAGAATCCCTAGAACAGGGGTTCCCAACCGGGGGTACTCGTACCCCCAAGGGGTACGAGATTGAACATCAAGGGGTACGAAGATCCTTGGGTCACAAAGCAGCTTATATATCTCTTATAGAGCAATATATATCTCAAAATTTTTTTGGGGGTACTAAGAATGCTCTGACCTGACAAAGGGGTACGAGCAGCAAAAAAGGTTGGGAACCCCTGCCCTAGAAGAACCTTTCCAGCACTTAAACATCTTATGCCTTCCCAAACTTTACGCTCTATCAGTAGGCAAATTCATGCACTCATGTTACAACAGACTACTTCCAAACCATTTTGATGATTCTTTTATTCCAATCAGCTCAATTCATTCTCACTCCACAAGACTAGCAACCTTTAACAACTTATTTTTACCTAGAGTTAACTCTTCCTCAGGAAAATGTTCCCTTACCTTTGTTGGCCCAAAAGTGTGGTCTTCAATGCCAAATGATATTAAGTAATCAGCCACGTTTACCTTTAGTGGAGACTGAAGAAACACTTCCTATATGAAAAAGATACACAATTATGAACCTTAACAACATTTCACCAATCCAAAACAAAATCCTGTGAATTCTAGTAGTTTGTAATTCTGTATATTTTATGTATATTTACTTTTTTGTATTTTTTCTGTCCTGTGCGCATCCCATTCTATTCTGCATAAAAGTGCACTCAATAATTTTTTTCTGTTTTGCTTTGTTTTTCTTTTGTAGCCTACCTCATTAATTAATTTTTTTTTACTTTCTATTTTCATATTTTGTGTAAACATATTCTTAACCACACCGATTACCTTCTATTAAATTTGATCCACTTATCTTTGTATATAGGCATGCGCTTTCATCTGCACATTTTCTTCACCATGTTTTGTGTTTGTTTGTTTTCCTGATTGTGCTTATTAGATTTCCAAGTGTTGGTCACCTAGTCAACACTTGGAATTAGTGAGCATCAGAGCACTAGGAATTAGTGAGCATCAGAGCAATTATTATTTTTCAACACATCTCAGAATTTTTCAACACGTCTCAGAAACTAATAAACAGGGTTGGTTGACTAGGTGACCGTCATGGTCTTTCACCAATCCTATATGACACACCACCCCTGTTGGTTCACACTGATCAGCTATTGAGCCATTGCATTTTCATTTGCTCTGATGCTCACTAATAATTGGTATTGCTTAGTGCAATGGTTTCTTGTAGTGCTTCTGCTTGTTGGCTGAATCATATGAAACAATAAACCATTTACCATTGAACCATTGCCTTGAAGGACTGTCTCGAGAAGACGTCACCCATTGCTCAGACGTGACCATTTTAACGTCACAGCCGTAACACTCAACTTCGATCAACTTTTAGTTCACTAACATATGCCAATCACCAAGAACATAGTGGCGGATCCAGGGGGAGCAGTTTTGGGCAACTTCTCCCCCAAACGTCTATGGCGCCCCGTTAAAACAGCACCCCTCAGATATAAATGCGCCCCTTTTCTGGTGCTTAACGAAGAAGAAAAAAAGCTGAAAATTATTCTGAACAAACAATGCTTTGCACTTTGTTGAACTTCAAGATTTACGTGCTGGACTTTGACGCAGCCTCTTGTCGATTGGAATCAACAATGCCATTCTTTTGTAACAATGCTTCTTTCCCGCGTAAGAACTGGTCAGCAATCACAAACGCGGTCGCTGTCGTTAGCACAGTTCTGGAGTTGTCGCTGAGCTGTGTAAATATATTTTTTTACAAGTTCATTTATAATGCTTGATGGCAGCTTTGAAAGGAAAAGCTGTAATGAAAATAAGAATGCAATGGAAAACCTATAACTGACGCACGATTTAGGGAGCCCGCAAAGCCAAAAACCAGTTTCAGGTATGCTGCCAGTGCAGCAGGGGCGTTACGAGGTTAGATGGCGCCAGGGGCAAGAAACAACTTTGGCGCCCCAATGTCGAAACTGAGATCTTTCTGAAGCAAATGTACTGTATTGAAGAAAGCCCTTGTGATACTGTTGGGATTTTCGGCGCCCGGGGAATCGTGGCCTCCTTGCCTCCCTCGTTACGTCCCTGCTGTGCAGGCCGTGATTCCGGAGTAGATCTGCATGATACCAGGGGCGTAACGAGGTTAAATGGTGCCCGGAGCAAGGCGCCCCCATGTGTGAATCTGAGGTCGTATGGAAGCAAATTTACTGTTTCGAAGGAAGTATTTGTGACACTGTTGGGGATTTTCGGCACCCCCCGCAGTCATTCTGCGCCCCCATAGTTATTCGGGGGGAAGGGAAATTACGAAGGAGAAAAAAGCTGAAATTGCTCCCCTCTTACCCCCGATCGTTACACCCCTGCATGGTATAGCAGTTTTGTAATATAAAGGTAAGTAGATACGTTCCTTGTCGGAAATAATGCCACTGCTTTTACCATAATGCGGCATGTGAAAAGCTGTGGCAACACATGTATGTTAGCAAGCAGCTTCCCGCTATCTGATAAAAATGTATTGAGCGTGTTTCATCGCCGAACATTGTGGCCTAACAATGCAATTTCGCAACACTTCAGACCAACGCAGAAACGTAGCGTAGCATTGAATTACTACGTCTTAGCACGACGCTCTTCAACAAACCACAGTACTCAGCATTCAGCTCTAATGCAAAAATATTGGCAAAATACCAGCTATCAGCTTGGTGGAATGAATAATTGGCTTTACGCGGTCATGAAAATTTCGGCTCATTGGTTCAATATCTACAGTCACATTTGAGAGGGAAAAACGCGCCTTTCTCCCACCTACAGTAGTTATGCGCCTAGCAACAGTGACTGATGGCCATGTGGCAAGGGCGGGGATGCAGACCGCGTAAACATTTAATATGGCCCGTATCTGAATTTTTGTCACCCAAGATAGAACTCAGATCGCATCAAAACGAAACCCTGTGATAAACAGATACTTAGTAAGTCAAGAGACGTATCTCTCACTCATTCTACTAGTTTTCTCTCCACATTTTCCTTAGGAAGACAAGGGAAAAAGTTTAAGAAAAAATTAATTATTTTTGCAACCCGCCAGCAACATTTCGCAATATATGTGGCCCGTGATAGAAAATAGGTTCCATGCCATGTGGTGGTGATCCTTTAATTGAAATTGCAAACCCATAGACAGCTTACGCCGCCCACGAAAAAACAGATTTGGCATGATTAGCGAAATCTTTAACCGACAGCAAATGCGTAGCTTATTGGTTAAATCATTCGGTGTAAATCAGAAAAATTTGAGCAGAAAAACAATCTTCTGGTGCAAATTTTAATTTTTTTAGTGGTAAATGTGGTGTTGGCTTATATTGGCCGTTTTAAATTGGTTATAGGCTGATTCTCACGTATGTTTGTTGGCCTGGATAGAAGCAGGTCCATCGCCAGATCAGCAAGCACTGGGGGTGGCATTAAGCTTGTTTGGGGAGGGTTCATAGTGGTAGATACAATACACTGGAAAATGAATTTATCGTGGAGACTAGAGCTTGAGTTTGCAGGTATTTCCAGTGAATTTAGGGTCTCATCCCATCTGAGACCTACTCTACTTTTTGTGAACAGTGTCACATCTTATTTATAATCTGGATTAATAGGATTGATATTTTTTCTTGACATCAGCAGTCCAATGTTCATATATATGAAACCAGGGACGCTGGAGCAACGGTAGGGCAGGGGGGGGCAATGAAAGGTTTGAGGACAGTGGAAACTTTTAAAAAACAAAAAAATCAATGCTTAGTTATGCTTGTTTCTGTTCAGCAACAATGTTGATCTCGGAAATAATAACAGAAATTACAGAGAACCATTCCAAATTTTCTGGGTGGACGCATAACTTCAATAAATCTGTTTCAATTCGATCTTAATAGACAATAAAATTACCTATGATAATATTATAACAAGGCACATCCGTCTCCATGGCTCCCCTTTCGAAAGGGCAGGTATCTGGGCACGTGATTTGTCGATTTTTCCCATGGAAGCATTGTTGGGTGCATAGCGTGAGAGTGTTGGAGATGGAGCAAAGTTGCGGACTGTACTGTAGCATCCTTATCTGATGTTTTATACTGGTAACTTCATTTCGGCTGTTGAAAAAGAACAACTATCATAGAGTACTCCCTGACCGCGGTAAAATTGTCATACATTGACCGGTCCGCGGTTACAAAAAGGTTGGGGACCACTGCTGTAGGGTATATCTTTAAAACATTTATTTTTTGCTAAAATATTTTTGGGACACCAACAATGTTCTCAGTCATGTGTAACCTGTGAAAAACAGGGCCCATCTTCTTTGACCCGCTTCAAACTTTTTGTGAATTATGATATAGAGCGATTTTAAACTGTTGTGATTCCATGAAAGATTGCGTAGTTCGACCAACAAAAATTGCCACCTTTTTAGCCTACAAAAGGTAACCACGTTTATGTGATACCCAACGATTGTCACAGAGAACCAGGAGTATTTGATAAGTAAAGACGTTTTGGCGCCCCCCTATTTGGCTTCCCCCCAAATGCCTGATCTGGATCCGCCACTGATCAAGGATATTACACGAGCAACAACCAAACTAAAAAGAAACTTCTTAAAACACTTGTTTGCAAGACTAACCTTAAACAGCCAAACAAGAAAAGGGCGATAAGTCTGAAGCTTTCGCAGAAGCAGTAAAACCACTTCTCATTCTTATGCACCCACTATCTAATTAGATAATTTCTTTGGATGTAATACCCTGAAAAATAAAGAAATGACTGCAATATAATGCTTTACTTGTAATTATCCAAATTCAAATAACACGTTTTCTTGCCTTTTCTACTGAAAATGATCAAATATTTCGTCAAAAACTGTCATACAGTAGGCTAATAAATATGTCAATGTGTTAACCCAGATGAAAGATCTAAGGACATTGACGCTGCGTGAGACGTCCTAAGTTAGCAATGTTGTGACCTAAATTTCGACAATCATGTCCATGGCGATGCTCAATTTATAGGTCGAAATATAGAACGCATATAGCAGTGGGCCTAATTGAAAATTTCACAATTGAATATACTCAACGCTGTTGCACAGTTGTAATGATAATTTTGCTAATGTAGTCGGGAGTAATCATCATAACTATACCTTCAAAACCACATCACATCCATTTCAACATGAAGTTTGTCAAACCATCAAAGCTGAAATTTTCCTAAGCATCAGCTCTGTTGTCGTAACAACCTATTGTTTAGTTTCACCGCTGCTGTAAAAGCATCCACCCACGGTAGCATACTGCGTGCACTGTGATCGCTGAATTCCCGTCCTATTGTGACCGTAACTACCGAATGGGAGCGAAGTCGGTTAATACGCAACCCCAGCTATCCCAAAGCATTGTGGCGTTCTGTCAGTCAAATTACATGCAAGCACTGATTGCTGGAGACAGAAGCTGCGCCATAAAACATCACCAAAGCTTCGCAACAGCTCACTTTGCGAACCATTGTGATCTCGATGAGGTTTCTCAACTGGATTTTGTAACTTGTAATTATTAGCATTCGCTGATATTTCGTAATTATTACGTAACATTCCGACCTCAATTTGGCGCCGCCAAAATGTTGCGACCGGGGGCAGATTCCTCCCTTGCCCCTCTAGCTACGTCACTGTTCATGAAACTCCCACCAAGGGCTTTATTAGCATGTTACCAAGTAGGGCACAGAATTGCTAAGTCTAAAATGCCACTGAGGAGTTAATAGGGCCTTCTGCGATCGAACTTGTAAGCGCGACGAAAGGAAAAGCTGCCCAACATTTAAAGTAGGTACCACTATCTAATGATTTGCTTGAAAAAAAATTTATAATAATGCCTTTAAATTTACAAAGTTTATTTTTGCAACGTCCAGCTAAGCTCGAAATTTCCTCAATACTTTCCAGAGAAATCATCAAGCTATGAATGGAATTGTGACCTTTTAGTCCAACCCACCCCATCCTCGTTTACCCTCACAAGAAACAGGTTAAGCTGACCTTACCTGTGAAGATTTCCTAAAAAGAAAGTTTGATTCAGGAAACTCGACAAATTTTTGGATATGATTGAATGACGAACCAACGGTTATCACTTACGCCATGCCGGGTTTATGCGAAACAGGCAGTTCTGCCATGGCCGTGATTAAAACCAAATATAGATAAATGCGGGCGGCAGTTTCACAATTTTTTCCAAGATTCGACTAAATTTTGAAATTAAGCAAGCTCACACATCACATTAAACAATACATATTTCTTTGTTTATGCATTTGTTAAATGCATAACAGCGACGCCTTTGGAAAAGTTTGTTGAACTTTTTGCTGTTTCATAAATAAATAAAACTTCTATCATATATGTCTTTCTTATTTCTGGTTCGTCGCAAGTTCAACAAACTTCTCCAAAGGCGCCGCAAAAAAGTTTGAGAACCGCTGCAATATACTGACCTACTTGCAACAAACAAGGTAACAGATTAATATACAAAACCAACCTCTGCCCAGACGCTACACAGCCAATGAGCTGCTCATCAGGTACCCTGCAGTATGCTTTCTTAAACATCTTATGTCTACTCTCAAGATTTCTCAAAAAATTGCCCAAGAGTGAAAATATTGTCTGCAGTGCTACGGCCAGGATGAAAACCACACTGGGTGTTCCTGCAGTTTTGGTGCAAATATTTCGCGGAATGTTTCTTTAAGTCTCTTGAAATACACTTCTCTTAGAAAGCTAAATAGAGGAATGCTTCTGTAGTTAGTTTGTTCTCTCTTGTCTCCCTCCTTGAGTATGGGGGTGATTAACTCGCAGTGTGCCTATCGTTTGGTGCCCTTCAAGAACGTCATGCCGCTTGACACACATGAGGCAACCAAGAAACTCAACGATTCAAGGCTTTGGGCAATTCAAGTCGGATTTCTTCGCAACCTGTAGCCTTCCCAGCAGGCCCGTAACTAGGGGGGGACGAAGCTCCCTTAAAATTTTTTCGTCCCCCATTGAAAAATGCGTTGGACATAGTTTAAAACTATTGGACATAGTTTAAAAAATTTGGGCCCCTCTCATCACCCCTCCTCTTAACCCCTCCAATTGTCCCAAGCTGGTTACGGGCCTGCTTCCCAGTCATCAGTGTTTCCCCAAGTGTACCTGCATGTGCGAAAGCGACTGGATTCAGAAGATCTTTAAAATACGATACTATACCCTAGCTACTGAAGCTATTGCCCTCATTGCTGAGTGAGACACCATTGTGGTCTTTGATGGATCTAGCGATGTAGCAATTTTATATTTTTGCTGCTGGGACACCGGATGGTGTAGCAGAACACTTGTTTGGCTTGAAAGTAAATTGAGTCTATTTTAGGCCCGAAATGCCCCCCAAGATTGCATTTTGGATTTTTTCAGCGTAAAGGTTGCGGACTTTCGAGTTTCAACGTATCATACATGCAATGAAAATTCGGTTTTGTTCTGAAGTCATGCTTTGTAGGCTACCTTGTATACTCGAATAGCACCTTTAACCTCCAGGTTCCACCAATGGGTACTTTTTACCATTATTCGCCACACCGAGTCATTTCCGTCCGCATACCCGAGCAGCGAATGTGCTACAGCTGCTTTGAATAGCTGCCACTCCACGTCCGCTATGCATTCCGGGAGCTCTGTGAACAAGGACAATACGTTGTCTGCAAAGGTCTTTCTTATATCCTTGTCTACCAGGGCTTCCCACTATATTCGGTATGCCCTCTTGGCAGTGGCGTCACTAGAGGTTTGCGCCAGGGGGTGCAAAACTTAGTTGAAGGGGGCCCACTAGCCACCGGAGTGGGGCCCACTGGCCAACACACTCAAAAAAAATTAAGAAATGATAGTGAATCCGAATATCGTGGATGTCTGTACCAGCTAAAAAACGAAAACACCTCAAAAAATGCAAAAAAACAACAACCCACTGAAAATCAAAAGAATACTAAACACCAAAATATCAGTTAAAGGGGGCCAGTTTTTACATTTAGCTTGCCAGAAGAGGCGGCTCTCCCCCTTGCCCCCCCCCCGTCAGTTACGCCACTGCCTCTTGGTCCTGCACGTTTATGAAGGCCCTGTCGGTTGTTCAAGACGTAAGCTGTAGACACTAGGTGGTGATCCATTCGTCAACACAACTTGCCAACTGAGGGCCTACAAGCACGTCCACACCAGCTTGGGCAAAATTTGCTGGCCCAACGCCCAAGCAGAAGAGTTTTCATCTATCATTCAACTCAATAGCGTTAGAGTCACGACGTTTATTCCAAGAGATACCAACAACATCTGAGAAACCCAAATCTGTAATGAATACGTAATGCATATAGGAGTTGATAAACCTTAGGCCTCTGCAGGTCATTTTGTTTGTCATTGTATTTTTTATTGTTACTTTTTGTCTTTTGTGAGTGCGAGATTAAATGTGAGATAACTTTGGAACTCAACTACATCCCTTATGGGCTTCTCGTTTAGATACATAATGCATTGTTTTGAAAGACTGGAAGGAGAGCAGGAACCCAAACAAAGGATCTATAGACAGGGACGGATTTAGCTGATGCGAGGTTCTAGGCTATTTTTTTCAGACCTCTCGCCCACACTATTACCAGTTGGGGAAAATGAAAAACCGTTGATCAATTTGCGTAAAGCCGAACATGGCGAAATGGACGCTCTCCAAGTACGCTCAATAAAATTTTCTAAATCCTTATTATTGTTATAGTTATCTGAACCGCCTTGAATTACTGAGGTGAGCACAAGCAAAGATATTCTTTCAAGGCATTAAATTAACAGGAAAGCAAACAAAAACTAGGGTTGCCAGATGAAAATTTCAATAAAAAGCCGAAGAGTGTTTGAAAAAGCCAAAAAAGACCAAACCCATTATATTTAAGGGCCAGAAAAAAGCCAAACTTTGTGGTATTGGTATTGCTATTCCTTTGTCACAAAACACACCGAAATTACAAGAATGTCACTAGAAATTTTCTTCGAAATTGGGATTAAGTCTTGCTTGGCCAAGTACTGGATCTCATTCCTAGTGCTTCTCTGACTTTTCATGGTTTGTGAGATTGAACACTTTGGGTACAATGGTGCAACAGTATACTGATTTATCAGCAACTTTCTGCACTCATGCAAAAGTCATCTCCCATTCACTCCTGTACGTACGACCAGAAACGTCAAGCCTATGGGGCGCCGTTCGTAAAAATATTATATCTGACAGATTTAGCACAAAAACTGCTATCTCTGCGCATATTTAGCTATCTCTGCGCGCATTTAGCTATCTCTGTGCAGAGATAGCTATCTCTGTGCGGCTTTAGCTATCTCTGCGCGCATTTAGCTATCTCTGCATGCAGAGATAGCTATCTCTGACAGAGATAACATCTCTGCACGCACGTGCAGCTGGGCAGACATAGCTAAATACGCGCAGAGATAGCTATCTCTGCACAGATATAGCTAAATACGCATGAGCAGGTAAGCTTGTACACAACGTATCTATCGAACTGATTTTGTACCTGCAATTTAGCTCTGTGGCCACAGTTTGCTGGAGGCCCCCTTCAGGCCCTAGGCTTAAGCCTATACATATATCCGGCCTTAGATCTAGACCAGGGTTTCTCAACCAGAGCCCTGGTTCCCCCTTGGGGGCCACAGAGCGGTTCTCCGTGGGCCACGAGCAGAGGCCTTTACTAAATAGCTCTGCCGTGATATTGCAAAACCGTATTTATGAACAGGGGCCACAAGTGTTGAGAGTCTTTGGAAGGGGGCAGGGCAACAAACCATGAAAGGTTGGGAAACACTGATCTAGATAAGCAATGGTCAATCCACCAGCAATTGTCCATAGCATATAGAGTGTATCAACTTTCTTCATCTGTAGTTCATTCGAGCAAAAACTGTTACAAGCCCGTAAGTAAGAAGAACAGATTGCAGTTAATGTTTACACGAATAACTATGTAATATCGTGACCAGAGCCGTATCAGCCGCACTGCATACCCCCCAATTGAGGGAGACCCACACTGTCACAGGGGCCCAAAATTCAGTCCCTTCACCACTTATCCCCCCAAATTGAAATATGAAGCACTAGAAATCAGTGAAGTTGGGGGACCTTTGAAATAAAAGTGATTATGCATTACAGTCACTCTGGACCCCTTTGAAAGCAAGGTATTTACACATTACAACTGCTTTTGCCAGCCCCTTTGAAAGCAAAGTAGCCCACTTAAAATTTTAGTTGCTGTTGGGTCCCTTTGAAAGCAATGTACTTCAGGCATTACAGTTGCTATTGGGGGCCGCTTTGAAAGCGTAGTGAGCCTACTTACACATTACATTTGCTATTGTGGGCATCTTTGAAAGTGTATGACTTACACAATGCAGTTGCTGTTGGGAGCCCTTGTAAACCAGAGAACCTGTACATTACAGTTGTTATTAGTGGCCCCTTTGAAAGCAGAGTAGCCTACTTACACATTGCAGTTGCTCTTGGGGGCCCTTTTTAAGTCAGAGTACTGAATCTTGATGTGGTTTGGAAAATGATATCTGAGCGGATAGTAAAATTTTGACCAGAAATGAGGAATATTTACGCGAGAAGTACTTTGAGGGGGACCCTAAAAAGACTAAGTTTGCTAAGTTGTCCCAAAACAGAGTAGTGTAGTTGGTGGATTATGGATGTTAATCGTTGCGTCCACGTAGGTCTTATTTGTTAACATTCCTAGGCGATTTGAGATACAAAATTTTGTTAATCTCAACATGTGCCATGCACCAGGAGATTGTGGCAGTTCACTTCTAATAGAAGAGCACCACTACACATTTAGGACAATTCCGCGAGAGCACCGGTCCATAGGAATGTCCATGGCACGCCCAAGCAAACAATTAAGAAACTTTGACCCGCCGGTTTCGCCCGACACCGCTCAGTTTATCACAACAAAATTGTATTCACTCATGGTTTTATTAGTTTAACGTTAAGCATTGCGATATATATCACAACAGGGGTTCATAATGTACTTCAATATGCATAAGCATTATTACAAGTAACAGAGGCTAATTCGCATTTGATTCTTTCATAGGAGAGAGAGCCCAAATTGTCAGTAGCATCATAGCCACTAAATCGTCAATCTCCTCTTGGTAATTTGGCCCATTCCAGTTTGGTAAGCTCACTACTGGTTTAGGTGTTGAGACTGGTAAGCCCACGATATCAACCGATGATGGACCTGGTAATATCACTCTTTATATACACACAACGTATGACACCACGGTCACGTGACAAATTTCGAGCAGTACACAGTGCAATAATGACACTAGTGGTCAGCCACAGTTTGCGTTCTAATCGTGAATTCCTAATCGGTATTTTACAACAATATTTTTATCTGTTTTCATCATTAATTCTATTTGCAATTTGAAGTTATTTTTTAGTATAATAGTTTTCTATACCATCTTAAGTTACTCTCTCCCAAAGGTGACTCACAATAAATGTGCAAAGTATAAATTCACAATACATCAAACAGGTACACATAACAATGTTTTAAAGAGTTAATGTCTTTAGTCGTTGTTTAGTTTTCAGCTTCGTTTGGCTTGTTGTGAATTCGTCGGTAAACTTCTAAGTTGCTCTCTTCAATTATTTTTCTCCAGTAATCGAAGTCTTCTATCGTTGTTATTTCAGAATCACAAGACGTTTCATGTTGAGGAGCCAAGGCGAACTCAATAAGATCAACAAGTCCAGACATCAGCAAGGTTTTTGCATGCGTATTTCGGCCAGTAGGAAAGCCCAATGCACACGCTTTATTAGCATATTTCACTTTAAGCTCATGGTAAAGTTTATCAATAACTGCACAAAAATTGAGAATGCGCATGGAGTACGCTAGAAAACTTTCGTTTTCCTGTTATGTATAGAAGTCCAGCAAACCTTTAGTTTTCGTTTTTCCCTGCTGAGACATCATTAAATGCCTGCATGTTTCTATGTTAACAGCTGCTGTTTTTGAGCTCGTGGAACAGTTCTATCATGCTGCAGACATTTGTAATGTAGCCAACGCGGTCAGCGCAAGCGCTGATCAGCCATAGCAGACAAAATAAAGACAACTGTTTCGGATAAAGTGAACTATCGCGAAACACAATTTTAAATATGCATAGTGGACGAAAGGTCTGCAAAACGTGAGGAGATGATTCCTGGATGCAGGCGATAACCTAGATTCTCACAAAAACCCAGCTACTGCTTTTTGGCCCATATACAATTTCCTTGAAATTTGCATGCAAATTCATTCCGTGGTATTTGCATTCAGTCCACAAACCAACAAGCAAAAAGTATGTGAAAACAATTAATCTCCTTTGCATAGGTAATAAAATTTTTGTAACATATCAAACTCAAGGGGGGTTTAACTCCACCTCCACGAGAGCACGCCCTTGATCGCGGCGCACATGCTTTGACCGGCTTCATTTTGCTCCTTCGGTGATGGTGTTTTTATAACTGAACGATAGGAAGGATTCTGATTTCCTGCACATTTTTTTACTATTGCATTTCATTACGACATCTCTAACTAATCGCCGTCAGAATGACAATGATTTTACGACCCAATTCCTTTCGTTAAGCTCGTTCAAAAATTTTTACTTGGAAACTACGAGCCTATTATGGGTATTTGCGGGAAAAATTTATAATTAAATTTGTGAAATCTGAAAATGCTGTTCATGTTGTGAATTAAATATAAATTTTCAGAATGTCTAGCCCCTTGTACAAACATGAAGGCCCCCAATGGAAGACTTTCTGGCGACGGTTCTGCCCTGACCCGCAGACACGGGGAGGCATTTTGGGGCAGTTACCCCTAAATTTTTTTTGTGCTTCCAAAATTTTGTTGTGCTCAGAAAAATCTGTATTAAACATACGATGAAAACAAAAACCTATCCCCCCTAAAAATGTATTTTGCCCCCCCAAACCTTAAAACCTGGCTAAGGGCCTGGTTCTGCCAAAATTGTGTCTGCAAATAGGATATTTTATTTTGAAGGCCATTCGGCCTCGAGATGTAGCATAACGTCGAAAACTTTTTTTTTATAAATCACCATTAAGGGGGTGAGCATCATTTTGGGGGGAGCCCAGGGTTGGGCTTCTACGGCACTGATCGTGACACATAGATTTGAACGAACCTTGGGTTCTTGTCTATCTATTGCAAAAGAAGACAAAAAACCCAAGAGAATAATCAATAGACCAATTTCATGTCAATAAGACTGACGCTTCTCGCACCCTTTTTGGGAACAATTGTTCTAAGAGGATTTATGTTGAAGGTGCCTAAAATCTGCTTGAAAGTGATTGATACCCCACTCATTTACATGACTGAACAATATCCTCTCCTTCTTAGCATAACGCAGAAAATAATTTCATATTTTAGCGTTGGTAAACTTCAGGTTTTTGACGATATGTTTCTCACTAAGGAAAAAAAGAAAATAGAATACAAAACTAAGCGACACGTCAGTCTGTAAAGAAATATGTTTGCAAAGAAAAAAAGCGTAAAATATTGTATATGAAAAAGTAGCGTTAGAGTAGATCTTGATGAAAAGAAATAAACTAATCTTAACAAAATATGACTTTGATTTACTGAAGGTAAAAAGTTAAGTGAATGTAAAAACTCGTTTATAACTGCCTTTACCCGAGGCCCGCAGAAGGCATAGGCTTAAACTTTTTTACAAAGAACAAGATAGAACAACTTTCTCATAAGAGTGTACGTGTCAACTGTCAACCTTTGGCAAAAGGATATGATTTTTCGTAATCACAAACAACACTTTGAAGACCTTCAGAAGCTATTGGGACTAGAGTTGATTGTACGTCTTATGCTGGGACGTTGAGTGGATTTTTTCATTAAGCACGGTCTAATTTCCTCACGCAACATACAATTTAAAAGCGCTTAGCAGCCATGTTACGACTACATTTTTGTCTTTTTCGTTATAGTACTTCAACTTTTAAGTAAGATTCAAGTAGTTGGTCTGTACAAAGGTGACGCAGTCGAATCAACCGGCAACTTTTTTATAAGAGCTCAATTTCACGTAATCATACACATCCTCCGTTCTGAAATCTTATTCGAATGGAATTTAGGTTGTGTCATTCAGCAAAGTTTTCCGAGAATAACTGCAACCGCCGTTACCGCCAGAGCTAGGCGAAAAGATTCTGTGGATTATGACCGCCAGATGACGCAAATGATTATTACAGCACGGTTCAGCGCACAAGACAGTTCTGACTCTGAGGCGTGGCTTCGATGTACTGCGAGTGATTGGATATGCTTGGGCAGTCTTTTTGCTGCCACAAAAAATTGTAAGGTGTGACAGAATCAAATGAATTCTCCCTTTAAACATGAGACAGCGTTCTATACTAGCACAAGCAACTCGAGGTAACTGAAAAGGTATAATGTTACAGCAGGTCGATGACTTAGAAAGAAGTAAATCTTTATCTGCTGCTGCTAACCGCAGTCTCGCATCGCGTAGCGCCCATGGATTCAAACCTGTCGTCCTTGTGAAGAACAGCTACTTGGATAGAGATATGTGCAAGTTTGAATATCGCAAAAAGATGAAAGCAGAGCCCAGTCGTCTGATTCCTCGAAAGCTCACAGCAAATCCGGTGCTTTCAACCAACACGAGCTTAGCACAGTTTCGTCATTTGTGCAGTTGGGTGTAACGTCACGTGACGCTACGTAAGAGAAAAAAGCTGCAGCCCAGACGATATGACGTTTTCCACAATCAGCCGTTTCCAACCTGTAATACTTGTGGTACCCGAGAGGCCGCCTAAGCTTTGTGATATACGCGTTCGCGAAAGCTTCTCTAAACAATACAAGAACACTTTCAAGTTCATAATCTAATGTTAGTGATTTTAGAAACTCGTTTTACTGGCTTACAGGCTCTTATTTTTTGGAAAGCTAGGGAGAAGGGAATTTAGTGAAACCACGAAACTTCCAGCAGAACACAAAAATTCAGATATCAATTCTCTTCTATCATAAACGCAGATGAAACATTCGACGTTACGTTTCAAACTTGCATCCAAGCTTGTAGTGTGTGAGCTATGGTTACAAACTGGACCGGGTGGATCGCAATTCCCAATGTTTTGTTTGGGAAAATTGGAAAAATGTAAGTACGCTTTACTGCAAAATGCCAATATACGGTCTCACCAGGCGCGCAACCAGGGGGGGACATTTGGGGCATTTGTCCCCCCGAAATTTTCAAAATATTGCATGGCAATTTTGACATTTGTAGAAACTTCCGAAGAATAAAGATGAAATTTTATATTCTAATCATTTTTAAGAATACTTGTAATTTTTCTTTGTCCTACTGGTATATTGTCTCCTTACAAGGCTTATCTTGAGCCAGATTGTCCATCGAAAATTTCGTATTTAGCATGCTGGAAGTGTCAAAAATTGGTAGATAGTTTGAAATGTGCGTATTTTCAAAGGCATTTTTATCTATTTGTTCGTGTGCTGTTTTTTTAGACAGGCCTCAATTTGCCCTCATGAAACTTTATAACATCAGGGTACTGTTGAACCGTGCAAATTGCTGAAACTTTCAAATTGATAAGAGAAATCTTGACATAATAGTTAGTGCTTCATCAAACCGCTTGTTTTACTACGACCTTGTGATTATTTTTGTTAGGGGCAAAGCGGATCACCAATATTAACGTAACATATTTCTTAAAAAAACGTTGTTAAGCTGTATTTTCGGTTCGAAACCTGATAGTTTTTAACTAAATTTAGGTTGAGGACTGTTTCACATTTTAGTGTCTTTCTGGGTTGATCCCAGTACCACGGCCTGGCAAAAAGGTTTAGTAAAGTGTCATATGAGTGTTAGTCAAGTGTTGAACGCACTTACCTACTAGACCACTTTGGCTCCAAATGACGCTTTACAAGACCCTAACGTTTGCAACCAGTGCAAGCCCTGAAAGCTCATAGCTTTAAACGTGCTTCTAAAAACTTTCACACAAATCATTAGGGTTGTCCACAGGACATATTTATCTGTCCCACTTCCATCCCATAGCAATTTATGCCTGTCCCATCCCATTCCATGGGACGTTTCCCATGGGATTCCCATAGGAATCCCATTCCCATGGACAAGCCTGCAAATCATGGATGCGAGAAAAAAAACGTTTTGCCCCAAACACACCTGATCTGTTATGCGACAAAGGCACAAGACACCTGATCCATTTTGTCCGAAATGGCAGAATGCAAAGATCCCTTCACGCTTGACATAGGCTATCTTTCAAGTTTGGGATCTTCATTTGTGATAGAAATTCAAGCACATGCTGGAAGAATAGGGCTAAAACGAATTTGCTGAAACAAGACGAAAATTAGGCAAGTTTACTACTGTGGTAGCCTATACATGTGTCACACTAAAGCCATGGTTACACTAGTTGAGAACGGAACCAGGTGTTTGTATGAGGATACTAATTTTTACTCTGTCCTGATCGTTCAGTCTGCATCTTGATTAAAACCGAAATGTTCTCACTTTCGGGAATGTTGCGAAGAGAACTTTTATCTGCGTGTCAGGCTTATGCAGAATCACATGGAAATATTTTCAACTGCAGCAAAGCTGTTTGTATGACGTTTAGGCTAAGACTGCAAAAAGCACAGTCACCCCATTACTGACACATGGATGGTAAAAGCTAAAATATGTTAACAACTACAAATATCTGGGAGCTGTACTGGATTCTGAGCTCTTAGATGACAAAGACATTCAGAGACAACTGCGATAAAAGTATTGTGCAGCAAACAAGCTGCGAGCCTCCTTTTCCCGAGGTTCAAATGCAGTAAAAACGTACTTTTCCGTTCCTTTTATACGCCCATGTATGCATCACCATTATTGTGGAATTTCAGAAAGTCGTGCATGCAAAGATTGCGTGTGGCCTATAATTCTGGATGCAGAGCTCTATACACCTGCCCTGGAGAGCGAGTGTTAGTAGTCATGACTCATCGGGTTCAATGTAACATTCCTATATTTGAGGCATTATGAAGAAAAAATATGCACTTGTTTCTCGAAAGATGCAGAAGGTCTAATAACGTAATGGTTGCCTGCTTTGACGCAATTAGATGGTTTATATTCGTCCATATTCTTTGAACACTACAACTGCATTTTACGTTGAAGCTGAGTGCTCGGACATTGCAGTGTTTGTTCGTTTGAGGATGTGCATGTCACAATGCATTCGTACTTTACCTGGGTTTTGACCAGTTCAGGAATTAGCGTCCCACTCTGCAGTAGTGTTGTACTAAGAGAATAAATAGTGTTAAAAATGCGTCTGTAAACCTGAGGCTCGGCCTCCAAAGCCGTTAGAAAACGTTCTGTTAAGTAAGTTTCTGTAGCCCGATGTCAAGCGAAATTTCTGTCCTCTGCGAAATTTCTGACCGATTATTTTTTGCCAGTTATTTTGCTTCTCAGAGTAAAGGAATAAAGTTTGGCGATGACTTTTTTGATGTGTCTTTTGTAAATAAAACTTTTTGGTTAGATGTCAGATACTCACAACAAGTTACAGTACGGGAATAAGTAAAACCAGTGAAAAATATTGGACTTCATCTTAGACTTCAATTATTATTTTTCTTTTTCTAACTGTAACATAAACCCTAACCCCACACACTTACCTAAACCCCAGCCCGTAAGCCCTGATCATCAGTTTTCTCAGCGTATTTAATATATAGAATGTTGCTCTGTGCATGTGTGTATGGCGTGAAGGCAGAAATTTCGCAAGTCAAAAGTTTCTTTTGACACTGGTGATTCAGCCTCCAACGCTGTTGTAAAACGTTCTGTTTTGTCTGTTTTTATTAACCAGCGTTGTGCAGAATGTATGTGTTTGTACCATGGACTTCGTGTCTGCGGGCAAAACTACATTATTATAATATGTGACGGTTTGCGAAAAAGTTGTACCACGGTTGAATAAGCGCGATGACGTCATCGAATGAAATTTCACGAAAATTGCCCTCCCCGAAATGAAGAGCTGGTTGCGCCCCTGAGTCTCACAGTCAATACACGGTCGGTCCCACGACAAGTGTTAAACGAAACACTGGTTCAAACAAAACACAGCTGGTGACTTGTGCAAGATAGATACACTTCCGTTCCTCCCAAAACTACTTCCCACAACGCGACTTCAATTCGAAAGGGGTGACGCTAGCGGAAATGACACGGTTTCCGCAGTGATACAGTACGTGGAACAATTTCTGCAGACGAGTGGCGCTTCTTTTGAAATGTTCGTTGGGTTTATGGTGACGCGTTGGTTGCATCAGAAAGAATTTTTATTATAGACAGGAGCATCTGGACAGCGATAAAAAAAATTCCGTTATTGATCTGTTTCTTGCGTCAATGTTTATCGATCGATGAAAACATAACATGTAATTCAAAAACACGTTGATTCTTCTATATATTTTTTTTCTCGGTGAATACATTTCATACGAAATATTTACTCAATTTAAACAGCTAATCTGACTGCAGCCGTAACAAAGCGCAGTGCTGTGTTGTTGAGAAATTCAGTTTACGTAACACAATGAAAGAAATTATTGCATTTATTCAAAAGCTCTGTTTTGAAGACTTGGTGCAGAAGCAGCCTTGCAGTTATTTGTCCATGATTTTCTGCTGGTATTATTCCGAGGTTCCATATTTTATTGTTATAATTTGGTGCTTCTACAAAACACTTACATTTTTGTTTATAAAATTTGCATCAGGGGACTTAGTTTAAAAATTGCCTTGACTTTATTTGTTCGTGGTATAGCTGTTCACAGGGTTTGTGATTGGCATTAATTATTTGTCACAACTCCCTGCAGTTTCAGTGTTTGCGAGTCAAAACCAGGGGAGTTTTATCCAACATTCATTTTGCAACCAAATTTAAAAAAAGATAACTGATGAAACTATTCACTGTTTTTTCAAACGACATCTTAGTGTAATGTTTGACATCAGTCTGGGCGCAGATTTAAAAGTAAAAGCATCGGCGATTAGAATCTAACTAACTGGGATTTAGTATTATCATATGAGCAGTGCCCGCTCCAAAAACATATTTTTACCAAAAATGTATTCACATTACTTAGAAAAACCACACAACTTTGAAAATTACGATCAGTAGCATTGGCAGGGTTTATATCTTCTACAGTACGTGATTACTGGTCAGCTGTCGATTGCGATCCTTATAATAACCGCTGACAATGCACAGCGCGAAGATTAACTCGATTCTGCTGCGAAATGACATGTGATGTTAATGAAAAAGATCGCTTAATGAGGTCAGACTGAGTCGCCAAATGAGGTCAGTATCAGTCGCATTTAAAGTTCAAATCCCGCGTGAAAAATAACACAATTAAATTTTATTAATCTTGCAGCGGAATCCGATGATTTGATTCAACTCGTCGTGTTGGGCAGGAATAACTTGAAATGTATCAAATGATGTTTGCATCGTCCGCAGCAACATCAACTTCATTCGGCCGTTTATGGGAACGCAAGTTACAGTAGGTTTTCGCATTTTGGTGTCAAAATTCGACAACCGCCCCTTTCTAACTTTTAGAACCTCAGTTAACTGCATAGTCTGAAGTTACACACAATTCCGAGGACGTCAGAGTGTTAGTCGTCTGTCAAAGAGCAGTGCTCATGTTGAAAAAGCATTTGAACTCCGAAATAACACCAAGCGGACAAGTGGCTGTAATCAATGCTATCCTAACTGTGTTAGAATAGCAAACGTTTACACCTGCATCGAAGCTCAGTACAGAGAAGGCAATCGTGCAGTGTAGAGTAAGCAAAAAGGTAAAAGGTAAGGTACAGATTTGATTAGGTTGATTAACTTGGTAAATTCTGATACCAAAAAGACAATTCGATGCGAAATACTTACGTGAAATTATTTCCATTTTCTCGTCATACTTTTAGTAACAGATCAGGTTGTAGCAGGCAAATCAGGGTCACGATCACGTTTTTGAGCACCAATGTTCATGGCCGTCGCGAAGAGATTTCGGGGCTGGGTAAACGACCTCGTTAAGTTGTAATCTAATTTGCAGTAGTCATTGGCTTGGCATACCTCATAACCAGACTGGAGTGTTTGCAGTATACTGATGTGGTTAATGTTTCGTGACTTGAGCTCACTGGAAATTTGCAACACGAAAAAGAAATCTTTACAAAAACACCAAGGCACTGAAAAAACGGAAGGTTGTTGCCCCTTAGCTGGTTGATAATCTCTATCACACACCAGGTTCACGAAGCAATAGTTTAAAGTAGTTTCAAGTTATAACAGAGACTTTCTGGGTTTTATTTCTGGTCTGTGTGCCGCGTACTGCAGACGATTCTGAAAAATGTTTGATTGTAAAGCACGTAGGCTCTAGTCTGAGAGAAATGTAGTGTATAACTTATGTCGATCAAATTCTTAACTCAAGTTCAAACTTCAATTTTTTTCAAAATTATCCCTTGTCTGGATTGTGTGTCTCAGTGCATTAGTGCCTTTCACTTGGCGCTACAGCCTACTGGAAAGCATAAAAGGCGAAGTGCCACACCTTTATATTGGGGTATCATTAATGGTCTGTCAGGTGTTAACTGGTTCTCTGCCTCTCACCATCAAAGATCTCTGACAGGATCATTTCCAAAATCACAAGTCTTGGGATTACCGGTCCATTGAATAAGTTTCAGAATATTCTATCCCTCACCATTCAAACAGAACCGTCAAACTTATAATCTTCAACACCTGTGTTTTGCTTCTTGATCCGCTTTCGAAATAGATAACACATTGCAGTGCGTAATGACCATTGCTACGTCATATAAACTTCTTCGGAGCGTTTTTGATAATGCAGGACTGTAGGTACAGCGCGGGCGTCGGTCAGGGTTGCCAGATGGTGCCTAATTTGGCAAATATTCTCAAAAATCACTAGTTTCCAAAAGATTTGTCAACTTTTTTGGCAGTATTATTTGTGCAAACATTTTGCAACTTTTTGTAATACTCATTGACAATATTGACAGAACAATCCATTTTCGATCATTTATCAAATGAATACCCAAACTTTACAGAGAAAATACAGCTCAACATCAATCGTTGTGAATTACCAATCTGATCACCCTCAAATTTACGCGAAGCGTAGTTACTGGTGTTGTACTTCACAGTGGAACTTAAGTCCAGTTGTCAAAAATTAAAGATTGAGAAGTATGGAAAAAAATATGAACTGCAAACACTTAAGTATCTAAAAATCAGTTTTCCAATAACATCTCCATTGTCAAATTTTTTTGCTAAAAAATTGCTGCAAACTGGACAAACACTTACCGTATTCTTTTTCAAGCACCTGGCAATCCTACCCTCGGTCTCATTTTGCATCAGAAGAGGCCAGCACATCACAAGGTTCTAGTAAATGGGGACCAAAAAACAGTGGTTCTGTTAGCGAACAAATGTGGCCTGGCACCCCGACCTCCAATGGCGACAATCCTGTGAGAACAGGAGAACAATTTGAAAAACAGAGTGTGGAGAAGGTTGAGCGACGACGACGAGACACTCCTTATTGAATTGGTCGTTGGTCTTCAGCAAATTGGACGTATCGAATGCTTTCTTAGATGAAGTAGAATACATTCATGAGAGAAAACCACAAAAACTGTACTTCTGTGAAGATTTTTCCATATTTTGTAAGTTCGCTGTGGATGTTTGCTCAGTTATCAGTGGTTACAATGAAATTTTACCATTTGTGCCCCCCTGCAAAAATCTTTTTAGCTACCCCTGGAAAATCCATTATTGGCCTTTGCTGGAAAAAAATCCTTCCGACACCCATGTGTGGAAGTGTTGTGTAGCTGGTCACAAAATATGATTGGTGTATCGCGGAGGGGTTTGAAAATATACCAGCGCGTAATGGGGAATATAACACTTGTGTTTATAGGTGTTTGATCATAGGGAGGCCCGCAAATAGAGGGAAAATCGGGCAATTGACACACTCCAAAATTTTCAAAAACATTGTAAAATCGCCAATACGTTTTTAGTTGATAGGTGCAAAGAACAACAAGTTACAATCATTTCGCCCGCTCTCAAAAATTTGAGGTTGTTGCGGTCCTGATCATGGGGTTTGTCTTTTGCAGGTGCGCGTTTACTATCCATAAAATTTCGACCACTCACGTCTAATTAGATTTCACTACTCATCACGCCAGTTGGATTGTTGCAAAAGTAGACCTTCCGAAGGGTGAGATCGTGAAAAACTACTTGAGAACCTGTATACCAGGCCCGTAACCAGGGGTAGGCAACCGGGAAATTGCCCACCGAAAATTTTCAAAATCATGTGTAGTTGTTATAGGTACAACAACAAGACAAAACCATTTTTTCACTCCCGAGAATAGTGCAGCAACAAGTTATAATCATTTTTCTCCCCCCCTAAAATGTCAGCTGGTTGCGGACCCGCTTCATACAAACCTTTTTTATTGACTGATGACGTACTCTGCTGACTGTGTACAACGTACACGATGCTACGTGCAGCGTGCGTGGTGCTGACGTCACGGTGGTAAGCTGCTGCTTCGGCCGGAAGCTTGACGTCGTAAATTTGAACCGTTGCTCATTAAACGTATGGGTCGTGGATACGGTTGTGTTGTTTCATTTTCTGCAATAAGCCCTGCTAGTATATATATAAGTAGGAGATCTGCCATTTGCTAGCACTCTCAGATGTCAGCACGTACCTTCAATATGATGGATTTCTTTTTTTACATGTGTAACTGGGATTAATTTCCTACAAGCACGCAGTTTAGAAGCAGCCATGCATGGTTTCAACCAGCAAGCAGCAAGTAATGTCGAGGCCAAACAGATGTTTTGTGCTTGGGATAAGCGCGATGAGTAAGGTTAAAGTAGTCCGAAAGCTGTGAGTAGGTATGTAATCTTGTTCAAGCATTTTATGACTCAAACCACGATATAACAGAAATGCAATGAAAATAACAAAAGACCAATATGATTGGTGTGAACTACATATTTAAGACAAAAGGTTGACGAAAGACCTAATGGATCAACTACTCAGCCAGGCTGTTATTGGCATAAATCAATATTTACTTGAAGGTATTTAAAGTCAAAAAGAAAAATGTGGTGACCAGGTGCAATAATTTGAACAACAGACAGACTTTGGTAACAAAGACATTAAACAAAAACGCAAAACTCAGAAAGTCAAAGCATGTCTGTGTGCAGGGAGAGTGGGGTGAACACATGGAAGTATGGAGGGTATACTACAGAAAGAACTTCATACACAATTACAGAAAAATTAAAAACTTTACAATTGTCTCATGTACATTTCTAAATCGTATCAGAAAAACGGCAACGAAAGACTTCTCTACAGAACTTTTATTTCAGACGCAAAAATCAAGTTCACTTTACTTTTTCTTGTAGCTGCTCATCACTTATTTTCTCAAAGAACTGTTTATTTCACGTTTTTATGCTTTCGTTGCCTTTGATACGTATTTCGCGGTATTTCATATTTTGCCTAACAGTGTTTTTCACGATGATTTGCAGTCTTTGGCTGATTGGCTGCAATAAAGACAACTTTAAAAAAGCGTCCGAACCAAACATGTTTGGCATCCGTGATCGCAATGTGTTTACTGACTTTGGTTTGTTTGAACGGCGAGCTTTCAGCAACACAAAGGTTTTTGCGTCTGTGCGGTGAAGTATGTGCAGATGTCTTGTTCACGCATGAGACGTGCCAGCTGTTTCCGTTCGCTCGAATGCATTGAGTCTTTCATGAAAAACGCTACCGCTGAAGTCATTCTTGTTTTGTGCTTAGTTACTCAAGGGACTGACTGAAAAGTTTGGCAGTGCGACACATGCAGCCTGCTGCTCTTTCACGACTGAACAGAGAGTCTTGTTGTTTGTTCTGAGCATTTGATCGTGATTTAATATTTTTTTTATGTTAATTTTGAACATCAGGTTATATCTAGCTTCTTCACTTGTGTGAGCTTTTCGGCTAGGAGGTGTGCTTAGTGATCAAAGATGGTGCGACAGACAGTAAGTGAGACGTACCAGTGTACTTCCTATACCATAACATGATAGAGGTGATTTCAATTGCTGTTATGCAGTCAAAAGGAATTTTTTGATGATAATTCGTTTTGTATCTTTAAAGTCGCTTTTTCAACCATAAGTTTCATACCATACTGTACAATTCTCTCGCTTAGTCATGAAGAAATATAGTTACATCTCAAAGTGTCAGCATCTACTATGCAACGTGTTCACTTAAGGTAGTCAAAAGCAAGAATTACGGCAATTACAAGTCTGGAGCACACAATCTTAGAAAATTGGTCAGTTATGCTTCCAGTGTATATAAAGAAACGGAAATATGAAAAGTAGCAATCACGAAATGGAACTGTATCACAGTCAGCTAAGACTTAAAATTTATCGCTTTCTTAACATGGTTACGTTGTATTTGAAGTACTTTATGGTTGTACCTTATACGAGCACTGTACATGGGGCTGCCCTGGAAATATTTTGCGCAAATATGGAATTTTCCCCTTGAACTTGTTTTTGTCATCTCCACACCACAACCATTCATTACTCTGTCTCGCAGATAGTCTGAGCAATGTTGATGACCTGAATCTCCTTCCGAAGACCAGTAAAAGAAAACCTAAATGAAAAAGGGTCGGCAAATTCTCGTGTTTTTCTTTTCACTCTGCAAATTGTAGCAAGTTGGTGCGCCAAGTCCCATAGAGTTCATCTTTATTCGATACCGTATAGCACGTTATGTGAGATAGTATTGCTCAACTATCCACATCACATCATAGACGTTGATGTTGCTCTATAGCACCTGATGTAGAGCGTAGACCCCTAGGGGCATTAAACAGGTGGTCCACGATACTTTTTACAAATTTTAAATAAATCAATTGAATTATCTCTTTCATTCGAAGCTGTTCAAAATGCCCGGCCAGCGAGTCAACAAGTTCCTTTTAATCGAAAATAGAGATGATCCTAAAGGTTTTGACTGTTTCTCATAATACACTTCGTGGGAAATAAAGCTGTAAAAGCCTTTCTGCGGTGAGATTCAGCTACTGCTGTTGTTGTGTCACTATCATTGTGCAATGGTAAAGTGGTCTTAGTGAACATGAAAAGCGTGTTTTTATGACCTAACTGCGTGTAACTCTGTTGTTCTCATGAGGTAACTCTCTAGTTACTGTAAAGGTCCTCATTTTTCCCAGCAAAGTGAGTTTGAGACCCTGCTCTACAGATTTCTATATATTTGAATGTTCGTCGAGAACCACAATTTGCGGTCTGTTGTTTTTGTTTTTTGTTGTTTTTTCTCTGATTATTTCGTTTGGTTTAAAAACAAATTGAAATTTTTTAAAACTTTTTTAGTCCATTCTCCATTAATTGTGTAATTCATGAATACACTTCTGGCGTTCACAGGCTGCAGGTTGTAATGTTCAGTTCACGACCTTTATAGGAATGGGAAACTGTAATGAGTATATGCTACCGATGGTACAGTAGCCGTAGGATTTAAGGAGCTACTGAACGTTACAAGAGGTCATCGTGTACACACCAAATATTGATACGTACTTAGCTGGGTAGGGTTTGTTAAGGCATTCCTGACCTTGTGGAACTGTGAAATGCTATAGGCCAGTGGTTCCCAACCGGGGAGGAATTCCTCCCCAGGGAGGAATTTCATGAATTCAGGGGAGGAATTTCCACTTCATAATTAAACTATCTGTTCATTGTAAGTGTTGAACTTCTTTTTAAAGTGGACATTGGCTCTTTCAATTTGTTATGTCACTTTATATTTGTAAATTGTTCAGTGGACTATCACACGTTTTTGTTGACAAACTTTAGTGCCATTATTTGACAACAAATGAAAGCTCTAGGTTTTCTGTAGTCTTTCGAGGAATCAGCCGATTGGGATTTGCTTTCATCTTTTTGCGATGATTTAAACTTGCGCGTATCTGTATTCAAGTAACTTCACTCGGTAGGCGAAACAAGCAAGGAATCAATCGTAAATTTTTGATAGGAAATCGATTTCACGTAACATTACGCATTATCAATCCTTACGTGCATCTTATTCAAATAGTTTTTGTCCTACTTTTATCAATCAAGTTGTTGTCATCAATAAAGACCATTGTTCCGATTGTAGTTAATAGTAGGAACCCGAACAGGGGAGGAGTGGACGTTCCATAGGGGAGGAATGAAATGTTCCAAAATGAGCAAAGGGAGGAATGCATCAACAAAGGTTGGGAACCACTGCTATAGGCTGTAGTTTTTCTTTTTCTGTATAAACTTAACCCGACTTTAAAACTGCACCACGTTTTTAGCAAAAATGAAAAATATCGGCAACATTAGTCATCATAACCTTCAGCCTGTTATATGTAAAAATGCTAAAAATTGAAGTGAGTGAAAACAACTTTTTCATGCTTTCTCCGAGCAACGATTGTTAGTCTGCGCTCTGTTGAGCAGTAACGTTTGATTAGTCAGGTTAGCAAGATTAAGACACAGCAAGAACTAAGAAATCATTAACTAGAACTGCACGTGGTACTCAACAAGGTTATCACTCGTTCACACATTACACTGTCACAACGTTATTGATGTGTGTACCCATTTGCTTACCAACTATGGCACCAAGACACAAAAAACAGTACACCAAAAACGTACGCGTAGCCCAGGGGCGCCAAAGGGGCAGTGCACCCAAATTTCTAGCATATCTTGTCGTTTTGTGCTTCGAGAGGCGGTGTCCCAAACCAAATACTGTTGCTTGCCTAAGTAAAAATATTTGGCCCCTCCCACTTGTTTGGGCTGGCTACGCTATTGAACAAAAATGACGAGCGAACGCAGCTATTAGAGCAGAGATTTCAACCCATTTTATTTCACGGGCCAGATTAGAATATCAAGCGAGCAGGACCAGGAAAATTATGAGATAAGAACCTATAAATAACGGCAATTTATATTTTTTTCTTTTTGATTTCGTATAGAAGAGTACATTCCATAAACGTAGTGCCGGCGCTACCATTAGGCGAACTAGGAGGCTGCCTAGGGGGACGGGACAGAGAGGGCGCCAAAAAAGGACCCAAATTAAGCAACTGTGTGGTTCAGCAAGTGGCGACAGTATACCAAGCAAAAATGACTGAAGATGATGGAAGTTAATTGGAACATACGTAGTGGCGTAACTATTGGTTTAAGCCAGGGAGTGGAAACTTACCTGAAGGGGACGTTCAGCCATCCCTTGCGCAGGTTGAATAACACTGATCTAGGTTTTCCCCCCCTGGCTCAAACCTTTAGGCACACCACTGCCCTAACTGTCTACGTGTCTGTCAACAGTGAATGATGGCTATGTGGTTTTGATCCTTCTGTTGAATTACAAACCCTTAAGACAGCTTATGGTAGCCACGAAAATGCAAATTTGGCATGGTTAGCGAAATCTTCAACCGACAGCAAAATGTGTAGCTGATTGGTTAAATCTTTCTGCTTGCATCACACATAAATTTCAACAGAAAAGCAATCTTTTTGTGCAGATTTTAACTTTTTTACTGGTGACTGTGGTGTCGGCGGAGATTTGTGGTAAGAAATTGGTTATAGGTCGGTTCTCATCTGTGGTTGCTGGCTTCGATAGGAGCAGATTCCTCGTCAGATCCAGCATTGGGGTGGATTTTTAAGCTTGTTTGCGATGGATTTGCAGTGGTATACAATGAATTGTAAAATGACTTTAACGAGGAGACTAATGTTACAGCAAATACTTTTCATTTATGTTTTGTGTGTGAATTGTCGCTTCAGCAATAAATACTGTATGTTTTCCATGTACATGTAACTGCACAAACTTCGTGTGGAAATGCGATCGTCATTTAGCTCATCATTACACCCCCATCATGGGATTTTTCCAAGTGTAAGACGAACTACTTCAAACAGCTTGGGAATATGTTTCAAAAATTGTTTTTTTCTGATCTACGGATAGCCAAAACAGCGTCAAACACTGGCGTGAAGCATGCGTTCTTAGGGTATAGCTTTTAAATACGTTTTCCAAATATGAGAGATTGTTTGGGACAGCAACTGTGTTCTCAGTTATGTGCAGCTTGTGAAAAACGAGGTCCATCTTTTGGTCCCCGCTTCAAACGTTTTTTGAATTAATGACATGAAACGCTTCAATGTGGTTATTCCCTGAAAGATCGCATTGTTCGACCAACAAAAAACAAAAATAGCTAGTGTCTTTGCCTAAGAAGGTAACCACTTTTACGTGATTCCCAACGATTGTCACAGACAACCGTATGTATTTAAATAAGTGAAGACCTTTTTGGCCCCCCTAGTTGAGTGCTCCTCCCAAATGCTTGGTCTGAATTCGCCACTGATGACCAGCATGGTGGCGTTCGCGAACGTCAAAGGTTTCTTGCGCATGTGGATCTTCGTCGATTGTTACGACATGTGATCGTAGCAATGGGCTTGTAAGAAAATTTTGAGGAATATGCTACTCTTTTTTGTAATATTTTGATAAACGTGGTGTTAAAATAAAATTGGTATTCATGTTATATATCACTTTGATGTGAAAATCGTCCTTACCCATACGTACATGGAAATACGTCTTTTTTGGTGGGTGCTGGAGTAAAACCTTGCCTATAGGACGCACCGGCAATTTGAAGACAATGTGTAGGCTACAGTCGGTACGCAATTGTGACAAAGGTTGGTTGAAGAGGTTGACATCCGCATAAAGCGAGCACTTCTTCTAAGCTATGAGAGGGAGCTCAAAACGGATCTTGCCTAGGGTGCTGGAACGACTTGCTCCGGACCTGCGTAAATGTTCGCGTTTTAAGGAAAAACTTCTCAAAAAATATTGAACACGTAATTCGGAACTGTTGAGGCTGAGCTACTACATTGCCTTGTAAATGTATGCAGTTTATGAGTAACATTTTGTAGGGGCTGAAAAACTGCAGCCACATCAACCCCTGCAGAGAAACACCAACTACAAAATGTATTTACAGTATGAAAAACACTTTGTAAAATATTTAAAAGCATTTTTGATTTGCTATTTTCAATTTGAACCTGAAACTTGGTATCTTTTCTCCTTCACATCAATATCATGTGTCAAATAATGCGTGGCTGCTAATTTTAGAATGCAATTTTTGTGCTTGTATATGTGAGCCTTGTGAGGAGATCTCTTATATTGATGGTGCTCACAGGGATAGCTAAATGAATAGAAAAATGAAATTTGAAACTTGTTTTTTAAAACCTCAGCACTCTGTATCTACTTTCCTCCTTTTCGACGAAGATATTTTGGATAGGGTGCTGTTGATACAAATGATGACAACAAAATCGAAGTCCTTTCAGCACTTAGAATCACATTTTGATAAATTTCTATTGTCGCGTACCCAACGTGACATCATAACACAGTTTGGTAAAGCAAATGACTGCAAAAGCTTGGGTAAAAGCCAAAAAGCGAGAGCCTTGCCCAGACAGAAGAAAAAAGCGTCCATAGAAGAAAAAACATTGAGGGATATTTTAAAATAACAATTACATTTATTTACAAAGTCCTCTTAATGGATTTACTTTTGTTTCTAAGTTTTACACTTTTCAGAGTCATCTCGAGCGCTGAAGAAAACCCTGCAGCGGGCCTTATGTTTCACACCCCTGTGTTAGAACTTATCGCATTCAAAACAAGCGGTTTTGCTGTTTTTACAAAAATAACCTATTGTCATTCTATTTGAATAAGAGCTGACGATGCCTACATCGTACTCTTTAAGATCTTAAAGTGTCTGATTCTTTGTTGAGAAAGGATCTCTTTCCATAGACAGTGTAACATATCGTCATGTTTCCTTTTGCAACTCATCAGTGATAATGGCGTCGCTGAGACCTGGATTAAATTACGACGTAATGTGCATCAAAGCAAAAACTTTCAATTACTCCTGGTTCATACGATACCTTATTTACAGTAGGTATGTTTCGCCGGTTTCAATTTGAAGAAACTGCAATTTTTACTTTTTTAAATTTGCACAATACCTTAAATTCAATTTTAGTCCGAGGAAAAAAGGATAACGCATTCACAAATAAATTTTGTGCTTACAGCAATATACCTTTCGTTTTATAACCTCCTGTCATAGAAAGCTGCTATATGGTAGCGCGCTTGGCCCTCACTAGTAATGCTTCTGACACATTATCTGGTAGGAGCAGGTTTTATATTTTGTCGTTGGTGGTGGTCAGAGGGAAGGCTCCCGGGATTTCAGCCTATGTGCGAGCCTGATTTGGCACAATCACGCCTACCCGATGGATTAGGCATATCTGTTTACCCGTACTATTGCCTGCCTCTTGCCGCTCTTTCGTTTTGCTTAACATAAAGTAGATGTTGCTTTCCGAATGCTAGTTTTCTTTAAGTTTTGCTAACTTCCCAAAAGTGTTATTTCGCCAAAACCGACTTCTTGCATACGGCGCTTCGCTTTTTTGTTTGTTCTACATTTGAAACATTAACATCAAAACAGGATCGGTTATCTTGGCTGTTGCCTTCGTTTGACAATAGCATATTATGTTTCCTTATTGTGTTGCTAATTGTTGATTGCAGGTTGTATGTGAGTGAAGTTACCGCTACGTGAGTGTTTTGCTAATGAATGCGTAGATAGCTTAGAGGCATGGAGAAAACGAACGCTGTAGGGAAATACGTGATGCGAACACAGCTTGAGAAGCATGACCATGTCAACAATGATGAGAGCAAAGGTTTGGTTTAATAAATCACTTGTGACAGGGCTGTGGCTAAACCAGTGTTTCTCAAACGGGTGCTACTGGGCTCACTAAGGGAGGAATTTTTAATCCCTGGGAAGATATTTGTTCCAGGGAAGAACTGGGGAGGAAAACCTGTGGGTGAAAAAACCTTAAGTTTTTAATATTTGTTTATTCAACACATAAAAATTTGTGTGTAAATCCGTTTGGCAAAATTGTTTTTTAATAGTGCTTTTGCAATTTCTTTAAATTGTTATTTTGCAATATTTTAATTTTATCCCTGAGATAAATCTTCAATAGACACCTGGAACTATGTCCAGGTAGTGTGAAATTTTTGCAATTATCTTTTTAGTGATTTTTGTTGGGGAGGAATTGACAGCGTTTGTGTTTGTAAGGAGCGAATATGAAAAAACTTTGAGAACCACTGGGCTAAACAAAACTTGTTATGTTATACTGCAGGTGTATTCGACGCTTGAAGAAGTCAATCGGTTGGATTCACAAAAAATACGCTTTTACAATTGTATTACCAAACTTTTAAAATTAGTGGTACTAGTAGTTGAAAACTTTGAAAACCACGTAGGGAAAGTACATTTGAAGAAAACAGTGTGGACCGTTGTATACTACATAACCGTACCAACATCGCATACAAGCTTGCGTGTTTAGTGCAAACAAAGGCATGATTGAGTTGTGCTTCGGTAATTTTTTTCTGAAAATTGTTTTACGTTCACTTTGCTGGTTGTCGGAATCAAGAAGATTTCAGTTGTGATAAACCACATCTGAAAAATTATCTTGATATATTTGAGCTGTGGCTATTGAATACCGAAACTAAATTTTGAAATGCTGTCTGCATAGGAGAAGAAAGCAGCGTACAAGAAGCGTTCCGAACTATTTTGAAATCTATCGGGGAAGATCCCAATCGTCAAGGTCTGTTGCGGACTCCTGCCCGAGCGGAAGAGGCTCTACGCTTCTTTACAAAAGGTTACCACGAAAATTTAGACGGTAGGTTGCAGGAGCTCTGAAACTTATAAATTTTAAATTCTTCCGTGGTTACTTGTTGATGTGAATCTTGTTTACTCACAATTCTTACGTGGGAACGACTGAAAAGTAAAAATCGTGTGTTTTTGCTTTCAGCGTTTGAGATTCTAAGCGTGAACCTTTTTCATCGATTGCTTTTCCGAATTTGTATTAAATTTCATCTGCAGATTTGCGTATGTTTTTGAAAACTCCACAAAATTAAACACTTACTTGTAATGCAAATCGACCCTTAAAGATGAGTTTTATCGGTAGCAAAATCTTTTTGTCATGTTGAAAAACGCCAATATATTGTGATCTCATTTCTGTTTAATCGTGGGGTGGTTTTGGGTTATCTAACTACTCACAGTATATGTTCAAACCAATTCATCGGATGGTTGTGCTTGATGATTATGACATTTGCATAGATATTGTTAACGAAGCAATCTTCGACGAAGACCACGATGAGATTGTCATTGTAAAGGACATCGACTTGTTTTCAATGTGTGAGCATCACCTCGTGCCTTTTATAGGAAAGGTGAGCGTGGAAATAGATCACTTCCGATTACTTGTTGGTGACCGGAAAATATATGTTCATCATGTTCACAGTTGTGAAGCGAGGCTTCTTTGCATCACAAAGATCATAATGGCAGTGAGATAGAATATTTTCAAGAGAATTCAGCGCTGGTTATCGCACCCCCAGTTTTAGTGCGGGTACCTGCAAACCCGTGTGGATGAAAATCTGCCCCGTGCGGGAATTGCTATTATGAAAGATTGTGTGGTTGTTGCAAAATGTTACGAAAGGTCGAATATTTTGCAGCACCGGCCGTATGACCTTGTTTATGTGGTACCAGTGCTAAGTTGATTATGCCGATATGATTCAGTACTTCCATTACTCAAGGTTTCAATACCAATTTTGATAAACAACAATCAACTGTTGTGTCACTGTTTATAAGACACAGAGATATTGGCCGAATGTTGCAATAGAAAGAACGAAATTGTCTGCGCGAAATAGCAAGGCATTAAGTATTTCCAGACATTCCTGAGAGCAGTCACTGATTGTCGGAGCCGGTGGGCTAACTAAATGTTTACCGTCTGGTGGATCCGTATTAGGAACATACTGAACAGCAAACACGCTTCGTGACATCAGATGAAAAGACCACAATCACCATATTTGAAAAATCTGTTTTTGAAAGAATCTGTCAAGGAAATATGCAGGGTCGCCGGAGAGGTACGGTATGATGGAGGCATTAACCCCCGGCCCTTTCAAAAGGGTGCAACGGGGGCGGAGGTGCCTTTTCACAACAGTATCATAGGTAAATTCATTGTTTATTCAAGATCGACTTGCAACAAATTTGTTGCAGCTATTCGCGCACCCAGAAAATTCAGAAAGGTTTTCTGACATTTCTGTCATTATTTTTGGAGTCAACATTGTTGCTGAACAGAGACAAGCATATTGGTAACGATTTTTTTGTTTTTTCAATTGCTCTCAGCTCTTCCACTACCCCCATGCCCTACCGCTGCTCCGGCGTAGCTGGAAACATGCGATCTGTCGTTTGACAAATATTTTTCAAAATAATTTTGGTTGTTTTCGACTAAGTGAAAACATCAGCATAACCTTCCAAATGTCGTCGCCTTTGAAGCTATAGCCTACATAATATTTGTTCAAAGTTCTTGAGTTCAACTGCTACCCCCATCCAATCGTCATAGTTGTAACAACAAGTATATTATATTTTATGAGTTGCAACATAGCAAACGTTCAACAGTTATGTTACCATTTTTTAATTATCTGCTTATAACCTCTCCCTAGGCAGCTGTTGCAGGCACATCAATGAATTTTTATGAAAAAAAAAATTTTTTTTTCGCGTTTCATACGGGCGGCTTTATCAGTAGGAGACATTTCTCTTTTATGAATTTAGTCACAGGTGGTTTGGTGGCCGAAAAGACACCAAAATCATCGTTCACCCTGTTCCGTTAAGTGGCAACATAAGTTACGTTTTCAAAAATATTTTTCAGGTTTGTGTGGGGTACATACCTAACAAACGAGTGATTGGACTCAGCAAAATTGCAAGGTGAGCAGAGTTCGAAATCGTGAAACAAATTTTAATGCAGGTAACTTGACACTAGCAAAGACATTAGTTAATCTTTCGTTTTTCAAAATGATTACGCCTTATTATTTTGGATAACAAAGAAAAGAAAACGAAAAACATTTCATATTTGAATGCATAATGATACAAACCAACTCTGTTGTCGTATCATTTTGGCGGTGTGCTGCAGGGTTGCGGAGCCGGAGCCGGAGTCGGAGGTTTTTGGGTGGAGTCGGATTCCTAACAACACTGGAAGTCCAAGTCGGATTTTTTGTCCGACTCCGACTCCGGATGTCCAGCTGATCATTTGTCAAATCACACTCTTAGATTGGGAATTCCTGTTGAAATGGTTTCTTTTGAAACTTTTCTTGAAACAGAGATTTCTTGCTGTGCACCACGATTTCCATAGATTTTAACAGCCAAATTTAATTCCCTTTATGTTAAGGAGTCGGAGTCGGAAATTTTGGAAAGGCCAGAGTCGGAGTCGGAAATTTTGGAAAGGTCGGAGTCGAAGTTGGAGTCGAATTCGGATATTTTGCCTCCGACTCCGCAACCCTGGTGTGCTGTGAACCTCAGCCTTACTGTTGTGCGAGAAAGGAGCCATATTCCGTTGGCTTTTAAGAAACACTCAGCTGAATGTGTTGTACTGCGCCAGTAAAAATATCCTAACGCTCAGAATTAACGCACGTGTGTTTAGACTCGTCGAGATGTTCAGCAGACGACTGCAAGTGCAAGAGCGGTTGACGAAACAAATCGCGCACGCTCTGACGTCAACACTCGAACCGCACGGTGTCGCTGTTACTGTAGAAGCATCGTGAGTTGCTCCTGTTGTCTTTTTTGCACGTGTAAAACGAGTTCAACTGAAACCTAGTTTTGCTATGTATATCGTTTCTTTCACTTTAAAATAATTCTAGAAGCATGTAGCTTTGCTGGTCGTAACAAAGAGAAAAAATTGATTTTTAAAGAAAGACATAACTGCAAAGCAAGCGAATCTTCGTGTATTATTACATGGTTATTTTTTACATACGACAGCCCTTGACATTGAAATCCAACTTCAAAATGTATACAGACACATGTGCATGGTGATGAGAGGTGTCGAAAAACCAAGCTCTAAGACCGTCACGAGCTGCATGCTCGGTGTTTTCCGAGATGATCCGAAAACACGCGAAGAATTTCTTGTTCTTTCGAAGTGATACCTCAACGTTGGTGAAGCTTCTTATAAGGATACTTTTCAGCCAGAGCAGTTATACGTATTAAAAATAAGTACTTTGTTGAAAACTCAGAGCAACCTCGAAGGCTTGAAAAGGGACAATGTTCTGATTATTCCCAGCCCAAGTGACTTGGCGGAGGTAATTTAACGTGAAAAATTGCGAATGGTGCTACTTGATCACGTCCTGTGTTGAGAATTATCCGTACGCAGGAACGTTTGTGAAACACAGCATGCAGTGAAGTGATCGAACTCAATCTGTTTTTATTCGTGTTTTCCGTCTCCACAGACTTGTTCTCTTTTGCGCATGAGCAATTACCAACGAAAACCGCCTCCATAAACTGTCTCAGGGCAAGCCTCCCCCGAGTGAGTTGCCACTAACTGTACCTGGTGGGTTTTTCATTTTACTTTACCTCACATTTACAGCAAGTGTTGTGTCATGGCTGTCCCTTCTACGAGGTTATCGAGCGAAAGTAAGACCACACGTTTTCCCTCTACTGCAATTGTTTTGATAGAGCAATCTGTTCGTGCCTTCAAAAGCGTCCTTCATGAAAAGATTAAGAATTCGAACTATTTTTCTGATGCTACAGCTCAAACTCTTAACACCAACAATTGTGATCCTATGATTCGCAAAAAATAGTTTTTGACAAATTTAGTTTGTAACATCCACTGCCTACTGCCAGTGCCACTGTGAACAAGCAGAATAGCTTTGCCTAATTTTTTATTTTTTTCAAGGTTTGCAACACATGCGGTAAATTTAGCTAAGCAAATCCTGCTTCTCCCAAGCAGTTATTATGGGCATTTCAACTCTCAGACCCCAGTGCATGTTACGTTTGTGCAGTTTGCTCTATGCGAAAATTCAGGGACGCTGGAATAGTGGAAAGATAGAAAGGAATGGGTAAAATCGAGGGAGCCACTGAACATCGCACTCGTTTTAGTTTTCTTTTTTTTGCACAGCTACAAACATGGACTTGCATTTCCCGCTTGCCGCTTGCACTAGATATACATGCTTTTTTGCAGTACAACTTCCCGACAGCCTTGTTTCTCAAACTACTGCAAGCTTTCGGACAACAATATAACCCATTTATGTGGCATTGTCGAAAACGTAATAGTCCCATAAATCGTTGCACATGTAAAAGAGCTTCTACAGACGGTACGTCAAAACCATAATAGTCCACTATTGTGAGAAACATGGCTTTTGCTTCCATCGATAAACTGCATCTTTGCAAAAATACTCTCACACGATCCATAGAATTTTTAAATCTGGGACGGTTCTTTGGTATTGCAGTGAAGTTTTGTGTTTCGTTGTTGTGCTGCGTCAGTTCTTTGTGCACATGATGATTAGTGATTGCAAAAGCGACGCCCAAGTAAAGATCGGACGTAGCTTTCCGAGGTGACCCAAGCCTTCTCTCATAAAGGTACAAACGCCAAACTCTAATTACTGGCAGACGCAGAACACCCTTTCTTGTCTATCTTCCGTTACAACTGGAATCGCGCACTTTTAATTGCTGCATATCAATCCCACAATTTCTGCATTTCGCCATCAGCAGTGCTTGCCAGCATCAGGTCACGGGGAGGCGTTCGAAGGCAGTAGCCCCAAATTTTTTGTGCCTACGCAAATTTTGTTCAGCCCAGAAGAATTTGTTTTAAATACTAAAAACAAAAATCTTGCCCTCCTAAAAATGTATTTTGTCCCCCAAAACTTAAAACCTATCTATGGGCCAGCATCCCTTAAGACTGAACAGTATAACGTCAAGAAACGCTGCATTGTGACTTGAAACAAACCAAACGTACAATTCGCTCACTTTCAGCAAAGGTTCCATTTCGGTCCGCACTTGACAACAATAAACAATGTGGAAAAGAAGTGTGAGACATCGTTTCGTAATAACCTCTGTTGCGTAACAAGAACCGTTGACCACTGTAGGTATTCAGTGTAGAAACGCATACAAGTTGGGAAATATTATTGCTTTTACACGTTACAAACAATTGTGCCCTAAAGAAATGATAGATAAACCGTACTGATCTTTAAGCTTTGAGTGCACTCCCGAAATTTGTTTGAAGTAGGAACAAAGTTATCAATTGTCTTGTTTAAACAAAAGGCACTTCTGTCCCCGCCGCTCATTAAAATGGCAGTGAAGACAATGGCCCCATGCATTGGTGTCCCTGTGCAGAGTCACAGACATTGCTGATATTGTTACAACGAAACATGAAGCAAGGACATACGGGACAAAAACCATTCAACTAAATTCAACAATATACTACAAAGATTCCTTTATTTGCTTGTAGTGCAGAGTTTTTCTAAGGCGTTTTAGGGACACGATTCGGGTCTCTTGAATTTCAAATTGGGTCCCTAGAATCAGAGAAAATTATCATCGGGTCCCTAAAATCAGAGAAAATCGGGTCCCTAGAATCAGAGAAATCGGGTCCCTGCAGATCCATACCGGGTATCTAACATTTTCCTTAAAAAAAACTGTTGTAGTGAAAACAAAGTCTTGACTATTGCTGAATATGTGGAGAATTGTTATTTGCGTATACCAGATCATGCTGCGAAATATTTGTAAAAATAAATGTTGAAGAAAGCGGCATAAAAAACACTTTTTCCAAACTTATCATGTCAAAAACAAGCAATTTCCGACGACATCGTTCACGCTTCAAGATCTAAGAGCAGTATTTTTTCTACGTGATAAAGAAATTAGATGTAGTAAGTTTGTCCAAAAGCATAACATTTTGACAATCACAACGCTTCATACAGTAACGATATCAGGCAAAGGGACTTGACTGGGTAATCTGAAGTAGAAGGTCAAGCCCCAATTTACTTGATAACAGGCTTTGATTCGCTGTGATTCGATTCTGCAATAACCGAGTGACCACGAAACCCCCCTGAGATCCTTAGTCTAGCTGCTGAGGTTTGATCTCAAGTATTTTCTTTGCAGTGCAATTAACTTCAACCTGCATGTTCAGATTGTTTTTGTTATCACGCCGTGAAACTCTGATCGCCAGACTTACAATATTTAGGTTCTGATTGTGACGTAATTCATTTTCAAACCCTTTCATCGAATTCGTCGTCGCTACTGGTCAAGCGGTGGCGCAACCTTCGTAATCGCAGTTTTTGTCCCTAATTATCTGTCGTAATTTGTCATTCGTTGTTCAAAGCATGTAATCTACATTATTTCTATGTGACCAAACATTTGAAAAGCGAGTGATAAGTTACTGATTGCCTTACCTATTTCGCAAACAGATCAGTCGTTTTTTCAAAACTGTTGAGAAAAGTGCTTTCGTGCAGGATGCGGATACTTAAATAGAGACGACGGTGCTTTTCACGCTTTTGCTGTGGTGGAAATTTTTGAGCTGATAATAAGAGTGCCTCTGCAGTGTGTACGCCAATGATCTATAAGCGCACAGCTAGTTTTTGGAAGGTATTAGCAGACTACGGCTAAATTTAAGTGCACAAGTAATTCTTTTAAATATCTCACACAGCATTCTTAACTTTCTGAACATGAATCGTAGTATTGCTGCCTGTAAGTTCTGGACTACTTTATTTGCATTCGTCTCGCTTCTTCCTGGATTGACCAGCATGTTTGCTTTTAGGGTGTTGGGAAATAAATAAATGAGAAACTAAAGAGTAGCACTTAAAAGCACTAGTGTTTCTGTATGCTTTCGAGGAATCAGTGGACTGCCATCTGCTTTCGTCTTTTTGCGATGATTCAAACTTGCACATATCTCTATTCAAGTATGTACTTTCCACGATGGGTG